>Ga0209371_1000211_pt1 | contig 81758 bp, 69 predicted proteins | sample AgamicAtAmrz_FD_187165 | JGI IMG/M metagenome (GOLD analysis project Ga0209371, IMG submission 187165) | Agave microbial communities from Guanajuato, Mexico - At.Am.rz (SPAdes) (version 2) | ecosystem: Host-associated > Plants > Roots > Rhizosphere | place: Guanajato, Mexico | collected 2012-06-07
TGCCCGGCGAGCGCCTGAAGATCCGCAACGTGGCAGCCGAGATGGGGGTGGGGCAGATGCCGGTGCGCGCCGCGCTGCAGCGTCTGGCTGCCGAAGGCGCGCTGCTGAACGTGCCCAACGCCGGCATGATCGTCCCCAGGCTGACGGTGCCCGAGTTCGACGATCTGCTGCAAATGCGCATGCTGCTCGAAGGCGAGGCCGCCGAGCGCGGCTGCCTGAGGCTGGAGCCGGCCGAACTCGCCACGCTGCGCAAGCTTTGCCAGCGCATGGCGAAGGCGTTGAAACACCCTGCGGATCAGCCGGCTCGCGCCAGGAAGTCCGCGGGAGGCAAACCAACGCTGAAGCAGCCCGCCGTTTCGTTGAAGGCCGACCAAGCCACCGATTACCTTGCCGCCAACGAAGACTTCCATGTCCTGCTCTACAAGGCGGCCGGCTCGCCGTTGCTGTTCGAGCTGATCGATACGCTGTGGCTGAAGGCCGGCCCGATCTCGAACCGCCTCTTCGACACGTCCGAAGCCTCCGCCGTGTTGAACGACGCCCACGAAGACCTGATGGTGGCGCTGGACAGGCGGGATGCCGCCGCGGCGCGACGCGCAGTGGAGCGCGACATCTTCGTGGCGGGACAGTTTCTGAGGTCGACGCTAAAACGCGATTGACCGCGGGTGTGACGGTCGGCCTGGTCGGCGCATAGGGCGTCGTATGGGAGAGACCGCGATACGCTGTTCGGCGAGCGTTCGCGGATGTGCGGTTCACCGTCATCGGTGTCCGACGCGTTGTCGGTGGAGCATCGCGTCGACGGACGTTTTCTGCCGCGAACGTATCTTCACGCCGCCGCGGATCGTCCTTGCGGCCCGGCGAGGTGCGCGAGCCCGAGACTCTCCAGTGTCTGCGCCTGAATCGCTGCGGCTTGAGCGTTGAGGGTGTCGGCGCCGAATGACTGACCCACGACCCAACGTGCGGGGCGCGTGCCCGGTGCTTGCTCGACGAGCTGAGCGATGGTTTCGGCGACGTCGTGCGGGTCCGGCGCGTGGTCGCTCGCGAACAACGTCATCAACGTCTCGACCATCTTGTCCGGAATCGCACCGGCTTCACCGTAGCCGGGCACGCGCGCGGCGTCGGCGGGCCGCTGCGCGCTGGCGAAGATATTCGTCGGATAGTTGCTGGGTTGAACGAGAACGACGTCGATGCCCAACGTCGACAATTCGTAGCGGTAGCTGTCGGTCAACGCTTCGATCGCAAACTTCGATGCGCCATAGAGACCGAAGAACGGAAACGTCACGCGGCCGAGTATCGAGCCGACGTTCACGATCAGGCCTTCACCCTGCTTTCTGAAGGTCGGCAATACCGCTCTCGACATGCGCTGGATGCCGAATACGTTCACGTCGAAGAGCGCCTGTACCTGCTTCGTCGTGAACGCCTCGGAAACGCCGGCCGACCCGATACCGGCGTTATTGATCAGGACATCGAGACGCCCGGCATGTTCCAGCACGGAAGCGACGCCGCGCTCGACGGACGCATCGTCCGTCACATCGAGTTCGACGACCTGCACGCCGCTCGCCCGCAGCGCATCGGCATGCGGCCGGTTGCGGCCGGCGACGTCACGCATCGACGCGAATACCCGGTGCCCGGCACGTGAGAGTGTTTCCGCGGTGTCGCGGCCGAAGCCGCTGCTGGCGCCGGTGATCAGAATGGTTCTGGACATGTTGAGTGTTTCCCAGCCAATGAGGTTAGAGGACCGCAACCGCATCCGTACGTGCGGCTCCGATGCGGTCGAGATGAAACGTGTGACGTAATCGAAAACCGAGGCAGCTAATGTCTTCACCGTGTCGCCACGCAGTCTAGGCTTTGGCCGGAAACCGGGCTATAGTCGTAAATGACATTAATAGCGATGTTTACGACATGAGATTGACGATCCTGGCCCTCGAAGGTCTGTTCGACACCGGGCTGACGGTACTGCTGGATACCTTCGCGATGGCCAACGAACTGGCTGCAGCCCAGGGTTTTGCCGCGCCGCCCTTCGACGTGACGGTGGTTGGCGTGCGCAAACGCATCCGCACCACGCATGGACTGTCGATGCTGGTAGAACCGGCAAGCAGCGTGTGTCGCCCGGACTGGGTGGCCGTGCCCGCGCCCGGTATCCGGGAGCCGGAGCGCCTGATCGAGACGCTGCAGCGTCGGGACGTGTGCGATGCGATGGCGCACCTTCGTGCGTGGCATGCCGACGGCGTCGGCGTCGCCGCCGCTTGTATCGGTACGTTCTTGCTGGCCGAAGCCGGGCTGCTGGATCATCGCGAGGCGACGACCACCTGGTCGCTGTCGCCTTTTTTCCGTCAACGTTATCCGGCAGTCGATCTGAACGATTCGCGCATGGTCGTCGCCGCGGATCGCGTGGTCACGGCAGGATCGGCCATGGGCCATCTCGACCTGGCGCTGTGGTTGCTGCGTCAGGCCAGTCCCGAACTGGCCACGCTCGTGGCCCGCTTCATGCTGATCGACAAGCGTTCGTCGCAGGCCGAATACATCATTCCGGATTACCTTGCACACGCCGATCCATTGATCGCGCGATTCGAGCGCTGGGCCCGCGAGCATCTTTCCCTCGGTTTCTCGCTTCAGACCGCGGCAGCCGCACTAGCCGTCGGACCGCGCACGTTGCAACGCCGTACCGAGGCGGTACTCGGGAAGTCGCCCTTGGCGTTCTTCCAGGATCTGCGAATCGAACGGGCGCAGACCCTCGTGTCGATGGGGTACGACCTGGAGACGATCGCGAGCGAGGTGGGCTACGCGGATTCGGCGACGTTGCGGGCCTTGCTGCGTCGCAGGCTCGGCCGAGGCGTGCGGGAATTGCGTGCCGACAATCGGTAGCGTCATCCGTACGAACTGGCACTGCTTCGTCAACGGCGAGCGACCCGGCTCGAACACCGTCGCTGCGTCGACAGCGGTGCTGTCGTGCGCTGCGAATGCCGGAACAAGGTTCCGTGGGCGCCTCCGGAACGGCACTAGCGCGCGCCGCCGCCCCCGTGAATGCCCGTCAGTTCGACCAGGAAGTCCAGGAATGCGCGGGTCTTGGCCGGTACGTGATGCCGTGACGGGTAATACGCGTATAGCGGATACCGCTCGTCGGCCCATTCGGGAAAGAGGTTGATCAACCGGCCGTCGGCGATCAGCGGCTCGGCACCGAGCAGCAGCATCTGCGCAATGCCGGAGCCGGCGAGGCACGCGTTGAGCAGCGCGCCCGGATCGTTGACCGTGAGGCGTCCGCGAGTGTCGACCACAATGCGTTTGCGCTTGCGATGGAATTCCCACGCGAACGGCTTGCCGGTCTCCGGATTGCGAAATTCCAGGCAGCGGTGGTGCCGGTTTTCGAGATCCTCGGGCTTGGCCGGCCGTCCCCGGCGTGCGATGTACGAGGGCGCCGCGACCGTCACGACGCCGGTATCGAGCAGCTTTCTCGCGATCAGGCTGGATGCCCGCGGTTCGCCGAAGCGCACGGCGAGGTCGAAGCCGTCCATCACGAGGTCGCCCAGGCTGTCTCGCGCGATGAGCTCGATTTCGAGTTCGGGATGCGCATCCATGAACGCATCGAGCCGTGGCCCGAGAATGGCCCGGTAGACGACCGGATCCAGATTGATGCGCAGCTTGCCGCGCACCGCGGAGACGCCGCCCGCGGCCGCCGCGGCGGCTTCCTCCAGCCCGGCGAGATGGGGCATGACCTGCTCGTAAAAGCGGCGGCCCTCTTCGGTCAGCGACACCGACCGCGTCGTTCGGTTGAACAACCGGATGTTCAGCCTTTTTTCCAGCCGCGCGATCGCGCGACTGACGCCCGGCGGCGTCATGCCGATGACGTCGGCGGCAGCCGAAAACGTCCCGGCATCGACGACGGCGGCGAACACGCTGATGCTGCCTGACAGCTTCTCGCTACTGGATCTCATGGTGGTTCGACTGAATACGGGTGGCGGATCGCGCACGACCCACTGAAGGCCGACACGCCGACGCCGCACAGCGTAGCCATGCCGGGCGTCCGTGTCGATCATGCCGAATTGATGACGCGTTGTCACTTATCTGATGCCATCCATGTCGTTTTGTTTTGGTCGGCGTTTGTCCAGAATGCGACCCACGTATTCACACATGGAGAACGAGCAATGTATGCAATCACAGGAATCACCGGCAAGGTCGGCGGCGCGCTGGCCCGTGAACTGCTGGCCTCGGGTCGGCCCGTGCGCGCGGTCGTGCGCGACGCGACGCGGGCGGCGGTATGGGCGGCACGCGGGTGCGAGATCGCGACGGCTTTCATGGACGACCCGGCGTCGCTCGCCGACGCATTCGCAGGCGCGACGGGCGTTTTCATCCTGCTGCCGCCGGTGTTCGATCCGGCGCCCGGGTTTCCCGAAGCGCGGAAGGTGATCGAGGCCGTGTCCGCCGCGCTGCTGAAGGCGCGCCCCGACAGGGTCGTGTGTCTGTCGACGATCGGCGCGCAGGTCGACGAGCCCAATCTGCTCACGCAACTCGCGCTGATGGAGCAGGCGCTGCGCGAGATGCCGATGCCGGTGACGTTCCTGCGGCCCGGCTGGTTCATGGAGAACGCCGCATGGGATGTCGCGTCCGCGCGCGACGAGGGCGTCGTCGCCAGTTACCTGCAGCCGCTCGACAAGCCCGTGCCGATGGTCGCCACCGCGGACGTCGGCCGCGTGGCGGCGGAACTACTCCAGCAGACGTGGCACGGTGTGCGTGTCGTCGAGCTCGAAGGCCCGCGCCGGGTGAGCCCCAACGATCTCGCGCTGGCTTTCGCTCGCGTGTTGGACCGGGACGTGCGCGCGGAAGTCGTCGACAGGCGAACGTGGGAAGCGCTGTTTCGCATGCAGGGCATGAAGCATCCGCTCCCCCGCATGCGCATGCTCGACGGCTTCAACGAAGGATGGATCGATTTCGAAAGCGGTCCTGAAGAAATCCTGCGCGGCCATGTCGCACTGGACACGGTTCTGGGCGAGCTCGTGTCGCGTACGGTCTGATTGAATGCGATGGGCGGTGCGTGGCGCGCTTGCGCTACCCCGCCCATGCATCGGATTTCCGGTCGGACGGATAGCGGCTTTCATGTCGAACGGGTGTCGTGAATGTCGCTATTAATGTCATTTATGACTATGGCGAGCGGCCTCGTCCCAAGTCTAGACTGCGAAGCATTTCCGGCATCCGCAGATTCCTCCTGCGGCTCAGTCCGATAGAGGCCAATCCGATGACATTTTCGCCAGAACTTCACCTGCTGACGCTGACCGCGATCGCGACGCTGCTGATGTGGATTCCTTACATGCTGGCCAGAATCATGACACGCGGCCTGATGGCGGCCTTGAGCAATCCCGATCCGTCCCATCCGCCCGATCCACCGTGGGCGGAGCGCGCACGGCGTGCGCATGCGAACGCGATCGAGAATCTTGCCGTGTTCGCCCCGCTCGTATTGATGTGCGCAATGATGGGTGCGAGCAGCCCGGCGACGGTGTTCTCGGCCAGGCTCTATCTGGGGGCGCGGCTGGTTCACTACGTCGTCTACGCCGCAGGCATTCCGGTTGTTCGCACGATCGCTTTCCTGACCGGCTTCGCGGCAACGTGCACGTTCGCTGTCGCGCCGCTTGGCCATGCGACCTGACGGCTACCCGCCTGGTCTTGCCCGCCCGCTCACTTCAGAGGTCAACATGAAATCGACTCCCGGCAGCATCCTCGACACGATCGGCAACACGTCGCTCGTCCCGTTACGACACGTTGTCCCGAAGAACGGCGCGCGTCTGTTCGTCAAGCTCGAAAGTCAGAATCCGACCGGCAGCATGAAAGACCGGATCGCGCTCGCGATGATCGAAGCGCCCGAGCGCGATGGGCGTCTGAAGCCCGGCGGCGCGGTGGTCGAGTACACCGGCGGCAGCACGGGGGTGTCGCTCGCGCTGGTGTGCGCCGTCAAGCGGCATCCGCTGCATCTGGTCTCGTCGGATGCGTTCTCGAAGGAGAAGCTCGATCACATGCGCCTGCTTGGCGCGGAGCTGACGCTCGTCCCAAGCGACAACGGCAAGCAAACCGAGATGCTGACGAAGGACATGATTCGCGAAGCGCATCGGATTGCCGGCGAGACGGGCGCATACATCACCGCGCAGATGGAAAACACCGATCAGCTCGACGCCTATACGAAGATGGCCGACGAGATCTGGGAGCAGACCGGCGGCCGTCTCGACGGTTTCGTCCAGAGCGTCGGCACGGCTGCGTCGCTGCGCGGGATTTCGCGGCGCTTGCGCGAACACGACGCAGGCATCCGGATCGCCGGTGTCGAGCCGGCCGAATCGGCGGTGCTGTCGGGTGGGCCGACCGGCGCGCACAAGATCGACGGAATCGGCGCGGGCTATGTCGTGCCGCTTTGGCGCGACGGCATCGCCGACGAGCTCGAGCGCGTCTCGACGGAGGACGCAAGAGCCATGGCGTTCCGACTGGCCGCGGAGGAGGGGCTGTTCTGCGGTACGTCGACCGGCGCCAACGTAACCGGCGCATTGCGACTCGCCGAACGGCTCGGCCCGGACGCCACGATCGTGACGATCATGTGCGACACGGGCATGAAGTATCTGAAGTCGTTCGCGCAAACGATCGGTTGATGGCTTTTGGGGGGATCGTATCCGGGTGTCCGGTGCCGACAGCAGCCAGATGTCGGCGGGCTCGACCCGATCGGGATTCATCGACCGGTCGGCCGGCGCCGACGAATGCCACGGCGGCGCGTGCACACGCGATGTCGCGATCGTAGATTTGCCCCACGTCGACGGTTCGCGACGATCAGGTTGCCGAGCGTCTTGCCGACGCGGCCGGCGCCCACGATGGTCAGTCGGGACATGGCGATTCTCCGGCGACGGCCCGAACGGCCGTCGCAGCGTGGCGGCGATCAATCGTGCCTGATCGCGATGGTCTTCAGCGCGGTAAAGCCGAGCAATGCCTCGAAGCCTTTCTCGCGGCCATACCCGCTTGCCTTCACGCCGCCGAACGGCAGTTCCACGCCGCCGCCCGCGCCATAGTTGTTGATGAAGACCTGTCCGGCCTGCAGCTTGCGCGCGAGCCGCAGCGCACGGGCGCCGTCGCGGGTCCAGACACCCGCGACGAGGCCATACTGCGTGCCGTTCGCGAGGGCGACCGCCGCCTCTTCGTCGTCGAACGGCATGGCCGCGAGCACGGGGCCGAATACCTCTTCCTGCGCGAGTTCGCTGTCGGGCGGCACGTCGCGGAACAGCACCGCTTCCTGGTAATAACCTGCGCCCGATGCGCCGGCCGCGATGGTGCCGCGCGCCGCCACGCGAATGCCGTCGGCCTGCGCGCGCTCGACGATGGCCCGCACCCGTGCATGCTGCTTTGCATTGACGAGCGGCCCCATCTCCAGATTCATCGACGGCGGCCCCGAACGCAGCCGCTCGAATTGCTGCGCGAGACGATCGAGCACGCGTTCGTAGACGGTGCGCTGGACGAGCAGCCGGCTGCCGGCCGAGCAGGTCTGCCCCGCGTTCTGCACGATCGCGTTGACGATGACGGGCAGCGCCTGATCGAGATCGGCATCGTCGAACAGCAATTGCGGCGACTTGCCGCCCAGTTCCAGCACCGCGGGGCAGTGACGCTCGGCGGCCGCGCGGCCGACCAGCGCGCCGGTTCCGGTCGATCCGGTAAACGAGATGTGACGAATGCCAGGGTGGGCCGACAGCGCCGCACCGGCTTCGCTGCCCAGCCCCGTGACGACGTTGACGGTGCCGGCCGGAAAGCCGATCTCGGCCGCGATTTCGGCCAGCCGCAGAATGGACAGGCTCGCGTCTTCCGCCGGCTTGATCACGCACGCATTGCCGGCGGCGAGCGACGCGCCGACCGAGCGACCGTAGATCTGCATCGGGTAATTCCACGGAATGATGTGGCCGGTTACGCCGATCGGTTCGCGCACCGTCAATACCGTGAACCCGGCGGTGTAGGGCAGTGTGTCGCCGTGCAGCTTGTCGACGCATCCGGCGTAGTATTGGAGGTAGCGCGCGAGCACCGCGGCGTCGGTACGTTCGGTGTTCAGCGCCTTGCCGGTGTCGCGTGCCTCGAGCTGCGCGAGTTCGTCCGCATGCTGCGTGACGGCCGCGGCGTACGCGAACAGCAGGTTGCTGCGCTCGACCGGCGACAGCTTCGCCCACGGGCCGTCGAGCGTGTCGCCCATCGCGCGCTGGGCCGCGGAAACGGCGTGCTGCACGTCCGTCGCATCGCCGCGCGCGATCGTCGCGAACGGTTCGCCGGTGCTCGGGTCGACGACGTCGATCCGCGCGCCGGTATTCGGCACGACGCGGGCGTTGTCGATGTAGTGATCAAATTGCATGGGTCATTCCTCGATCGATGCGGGATTCGCGATGGTGTGTGCAATCGCGGCGCCCAGTTCTGCGGTGCTGGCCGTGCCGCCCATGTCGCGGGTGCGCGGGCCGGCGACGAGCACGGATTCGATCGCCGCGACGATTTCGGCGGCCGCGGCTTCGTAGCGCGATTCGCCGCGACCGAGGTGTTGAAGCAGCAACGCGGCCGACCAGATCTGGCCGATCGGATTCGCGATGCCGCGGCCCGCGATATCGGGCGCCGAGCCGTGCACCGGCTCGAACAGCGAAGGGAAGCACCGCTCCGGGTTCAGGTTCGCCGACGGCGCGATGCCGATCGTGCCGGTACACGCGGGGCCGAGGTCGGACAGGATGTCGCCGAACAGGTTCGACGCGACGACGACGTCGAAGCGATCCGGATTCTGGACGAAGTGCGCGCACAGTATGTCGATGTGGTATTTGCGCGTTTCGATGTCCGGGAACGACCGGGCCATTTCCGCGAGGCGTTCGTCCCAGAACGGCATGGTGATCGAGATGCCGTTGGATTTCGTCGCCGCGGTCAGTTGCTTGCGTGGGCGCGAGCGGGCGAGTTCGAATGCGAACCGGAGCACGCGGTCGACGCCGACGCGCGAGAAAACCGACTGCTGCACGGCGATCTCGCGGTCGGTCCCGGTGAACATCCGGCCGCCCACCGACGAATACTCGCCTTCCGTGTTCTCGCGCACGACGATGAAGTCGATGTCGCCCGGTTGGCGCCCGGCGAGCGGCGCGGGCACGCCCGGCATCAGGCGCACCGGGCGCAGGTTCACGTATTGATCGAACTCGCGCCGGATCTTGATCAGCGATTCCCACACGGCGACGTGGTCCGGCACGATATCGGGCGCGCCCACGGCCCCGAAGAAAATGGCGTCGTGCGCGCCGATCTGCTGCGCCCAGTCGGCCGGCATCATCGTGCCGTGGCGCACGTAGTGATCGGTACACCAGTCGCCGAACTCGTCGAACGCCAGCGGAATGTCGAAGCGGTCCGCGGCGGCGCGCAGCACGCGCAGGCCTTCGGGCATCACTTCCTTGCCGATGCCGTCGCCGGCGATGACCGCGATGCGGTGCGGGTTCTTCATGTTGCGGGAAGCCTCCATGATGAAGCTGGCGTCCCGCACGGGAGGGGCAGACACGGGGAAGCTGCGCGAGCCGGGCCGCGTCGAACTGCTGCGCGGCGGCCTTTGATACGCGACGCTGCATCCGATTCCCCTCGGATCGCGTCGGCATGTCTCCCGTGTCTCTTCCGTTGCGGTAACCGGCGGACTATTGAATCTGTCCGTCGAATCTACTGCGTCGCCGGCATCGGCAGGAAGTGCGGATTCGTGAACGGGACCTTCGAAAATCTGCAACACGCCGGCGTGCACACACGCGTGGCGGCGCAGTCAGTCGTTCGACTGCCCGGCTTCACCGGAGACGAGCGAAGGCGGCGCGAACGAGGCGAGGAACTCGAACAGCTTGCGCGTCGGCAGCGGCACGGCGCCGGCGCGGATGCCGACCGACATGACGCGATTGGCCCACGGATCGTTGAGGCGAATGAAACGCAGGCGCATCGGTTCGCGAAACAGCGCGACCGCGCGTTCGGGCAGGATGCCGATGCCTTGCCCTGCCGCGATCAGCCGGCACATGGCTTCGAAGCTCTGCACCTGCACGCGGAAGCGGACCGACTTGCCGAGCAGCGCCGCTTCCCTGACGAGCGAACGCGTGAGTTCCGAGCGGTCGTCGAGCGCAACCAGATCGTGGTCGAGCAACGCGCTGAAATCGATCGAATCGCCGCTGAGCGGGTAGTCGTCGGGGACGACCACGCTGGCCCGGTCCATGCAATAAGGGGCGAGGTGGATGCCCTCGGGCGCGGTGCGCGACGTGACGATGCCGACGTCCGCGCGGCCTTCGCGCAGCGCCTGCAGGATGTCGGAACTTCTCAGCTCGCTGATCTGCAGCTTGATGTCGCGATAGCGTTGCGAAAAGGTGCGCAACTGATCGGGCAGATCCTGGCTGATCGCCGAGATGTTCGCGAACACGCGGACGCGGCCGACCGCGCCTTTCGTATAGTCGGACAGCTCGCTGTAGATTGCATCGGTGCGCAGCAGCAGGTCGGTCGCGTGCCGCAACAGCGCTTCGCCGGCGGGCGTGAGTTCGACGCCGGCCACCGTGCGGTTCAACAGCACCACGCGAAAGTGATGCTCGAGCAGCGCGATCCGGCGGCTCGCGGTGGAAAGCGACATGTGGGACTGCTGCGCGGCGCGCGACAGGCTGCCCAGCTCGGCTGCACGGACGAACAGGGCGAGGGACGTGAGATCGAACAAGCGCGGACTCCGGTTGAAACTGCGGCAAGTATGTCATCCATCACTGCACGCGACGGTATCGGGCGAAGTGGTGCTAACCCTGACTCGCTCTGATCGGCCGCGAATGGTGCGCCGCACACCGCGACGCCGCCGTCGCGCCGCGAAGGCCCGTGCCGTGCGCGCGATCGGCGGCCGGAATCCGTTTTCCGTTGGCTTGTGCATTGCACCGTACGATGGCGGCCCGCGCGTGCGTTCGAGATATTCGAAGTGCCGCTTGAAGGATTTCGCATATCGGGTGGGCGGGGCGGCCGGTAGATTCGAACCGTCCCCTGTCGCACACACCTATATCGACAGCGACTGTACGCGTGACGACGCAAGCATGCACGCGGGGCATCCATGAACTTTCGGAGACAAACGTGGAAATCGACGCGGTCTGCAACCCGGGCGACCTCGCCGCCCCGGCATCGGCGCACGACCTCGCACAGGAGGACCGGATCTTTCGCCGGCTCGCCGTGCAAATCCTGCCCATCCTGATGTTCGCGTACGTCACTTCGTACATCGATCGCGTGAACGTCAGCTTCGCCAAACTGCAGATGAGCCAGCACCTGGGCTTTTCCGATGCGGTGTTCGGCTTCGGTGCAGGGATATTCTTTCTCGGTTACGTGATCTTCGAGGTGCCGAGCAACATGCTGCTGGTGCGCGTCGGGCCGCGCCGCTGGATCACCCGGATCGTCGTGTCGTGGGGCGTCGTGTCGGGATTGACGGCGTTCGTGTCCACGCCGATGCAGTTCTACGTGATGCGCTTTCTGCTCGGCGTTGCCGAGGCCGGCTTCATTCCGGCCATCGTGCTCTACATGGCCCGTTCGTTCCCGGGGCGGCGGCGCGCGCGGATTCTGTCGATGTTTTATGCGGCGCTCGCGCTGGCCGGGCTGATCGGATCGCCGTTGACCGGCTTCATCCTGCAGTATTTCGACGGGGCGATGCAGATCCCGGGCTGGAAATGGATCTTCATTCTCGAGTCGCTGCCCGCATTCGTGGCGGCGCTGTATGTATGGAAGGGCCTCGACGACGACGTCACGCGCAGCGAGCGTTTCTCGCAAGCGGAGCGCGCCGTCCTGGCACGCGTGCTGGCGGAAGAGCGCGCGACGACCGAGTCGGTCAATCACCGCGGCCTGTTCTCGAACTGGCTCGTTTGGGCGTTTTGCGTGATCTACTTTCTCGACGTGTTCGCGATTTACGGCTATACATTCTGGGCGCCGACGATGATCAAGCAGATGGGCATCGGCAGCGATTTCGTCATCGGCTTGCTCGCCGCGCTGCCGAATGCGGTGGCCGTGGTCGTGATGGTCCTGTTCGGACGCAGCGCGGATCGGCGCGGCCGGCAGAGGCTGCACGTCGCCGCGCTTTTGCTGATGGGCGCGACCGGGCTCGGGCTGTCGGTCGTCTGGCACGATCAGCTGTGGCTCGGCATGTTCGCCCTCTGCATCGCGAATGCGGGGCTCATCTCGTTTCCGCCGCTGTTCTGGAGCATGCCGACCGCGGCGCTCGGCACCGCGTCGGTATCGATGGGCATCGCGGTGATCAGCTCGTTCGGGAACCTCGGCGGCTTCTTCGGGCCCTATGCGGTCGGCTACCTGAAGCAGGCGTCCGGCAGTCTTGCCGCGCCGCTGTTCGTGATGGTCGGGTGCCTGTTGCTGGGCCTCGTCGTCACGATGCTGCTGCCGGCGCGGCTCGTCGACCGGTAACGACTATCCATTTCGCCGCGGTGCTGCATCGCGGTGCGATCTTTTGACGGGAACGACATGAAACAGCAGATTGGCCTGATCGGCGTGGGTTTGATGGGGCATGGTATTGCGCGCAACGTGCTGAAGCACGGTTATCCGCTCACGGTCGTCGAGCATCCGGGCAATCAGCCGCTCGACGAGCTGCTGCGCGACGGCGTACGGACGGTGCGGACCGCGCGCGAACTGGCCGCCCAAGCGGACGTCATCATCCTCTGCGTGACGGGTTCCCCCGAAGTGGAAGCGGTGCTCACCGGTGACGACGGCGTGTTGGCCGGTCTGAAGGACAACGCGATCGTCGTCGATTGTTCGACCGCCGTTCCCGAGTCGACCGTCAGAATGGCGCGGCTCGTCGAAGCGGCAGGCGGGCGTTTCGTCGACGCGCCGATGACGCGCGGCGCCAAGGAGGCGCACGAGGGCCGGCTGAACCTGCTGGTCGGTGCGCCGCCCGGGTTGTTCGCGGAGATCAGGCCGGTGCTCGCGTGCTTCGCGGAAAACATCACGCGTGTCGGCGATGTCGGGGCCGGCCACAGCATGAAGCTGCTGCACAACTATGTGTCGCTCGGGACCATCGCGCTGCTGTCGGAAGCCGTCGCGTGCGCGAAGCGCTCGGGCGTCGATGTCGCGGTGCTCGCCGACGTGCTCGCCAACGGCGGTGGCGGCGGCGCCGCGCTGAACCGGATGCGTCCGTTTCTGGAGACCGGCGACACGTCCGCGCTGCCGTTCCATATGGCGAACGCGCTCAAGGACCTGTCCTACTACTCGGCGATGGCCGAAGGTGTCGACGCGGCTCATGGGATCGCGGCGGCTGTCACGGATACGTATCGTGATGCCGTTGCGGGCGCGGGGGCGCATTGTCCGGTGCTGAAGTTGTCGGATGTGCTGGTGGTGGGGGATAGGCGGGACGAGGGTACGTTGCTTTGATGGGGTGGACGGCGGTGCGTGCGCAGTGGGATCGATGCGGAGGGGCAGCGCATCGTTGTCGCGCCCGTCGGCCACGCGCGCCGCTGTGTCGTGCATGTTCCAATATTCTGGCTGAGGCTGCCTTGTGGCGCGACTGACGGATAGCCGCGGCCACGTCGAGACGTTCGATGACACCGCCTGAATCGTCGACAATGAGAACCGTCCACCTGGCAGTGCCTTGTCAATTCACGACATTAGACGACCGAGCGGGAATCGTTGAAAATCCACGGACCGGCTATTTTTCAGTAAACCGCGACTGTGATCTGACCATGGCAAGTCTGTCGAACTCCGGCATCGCCGAGCCTTCCAATGCCCACCGGTTAGTGGTCGTCGAGGGCATCATGGGATCGGGCAAGTCAACGACTGTGCGATTTATCGCGAAGCACTTGCAAGAAGCGGGGAGGCTAGCGCTACCTGTTCACGAAAGGACCGACCCGCACCCAGTTCGCGCGACGGATGAACTCGAGCACTGGTTCGAGCCATGGAAGGACACCACGCCAGCGGCGCTCGCAGACCGCGCTCTGGCGAAATGACACGGCATCAAAAGCCGAGATTCCTGTTCTGGACGGTCAACTTTTTCACGGGGATCTGACCCATCTGTTTCTCATGGAAGCCGATATTGCACTGATTGCGCGTTACATCCAGAAGCTTGCGGCACTCATCGGTCCGCTGAATCCATTCGTACTCTATCTTTGGCAGGAAGATGTCGAAGCCGCCGTCAGAAAGGTTTGCGCGGAACGGGGAGACACATGGATCGACTATCAAGTCGACTGGAAACTCGCGGCGCCGTACTGCCGTCGCAGAGGTTACGTGGGTCTGGACGGCCTGATCGCGCTTTACCGGGATTACCGCAACCTTACCGATGATCTGTTTCGGGATCTGCCGTTAGCGAAGCTCGCCATTGAAAATTCCGGATGCGACTGGTCTGTTTATGAGAAGCGTATTTTGCGCGAGTTGGGGTTGCCGACGAAGTGAAACGAAAAAATTGGCTCGTGGAGAGAGAGCCGGTCAGGTCAAGGCGTTTGTGACAAATATCCGCAATCAGGCACTGCCGTGCGTCACGCCTCAGTTATCACCATGCTGAATCCATCCATTCTTGACATGCAGGTCACTATGAAAACTGCTGGACGCCTGTTCTGGATTTGCCTTGCACTCGTGATACCCGGTGTCCATGCCGAACAACTCAGGTCGGACCTGCACGAATCTGTCTCGACAGTCGACGTGACCGTCAAGGATTTTTACGGAGTGGAACGGACGGGCAAGGTTGCGATCACGCAATTCCGTCCGGATGGCGATGGTCCATTTCCGATCCTGATTCTCAATCATGGTCGCAGCCCGACGGACCGCGGCATGCCACCGCGGTTTCGCTTCACCCGGCAAGTTGCCTTTTTCGTGAAACGCGGCTTTGTCGTATTCGAGCCCACGCGCATCGGCTACGGTCAGTTCGGTACGCAATTCGATCCCGAATATAGCGGTAAATGCGGTCAGAAAGACTATGCACCGATGATCGATGCGGCTCGTACCGAAGAGCTTGCCGTACTTGATTATTCGAGGCGGCAGCCTTATGTCGACCCGCATCGGATCGTCATTGTCGGGCAATCGGTAGGCGGCTTCGTCACGACGGCCATGGCGGCCGAAAATCCGGACGGCGTGATCGCGGCGATCAACTTTGCTGGCGGTTCCGGCGGTGATCCGGTCGCGCATCCCGGCGTGCCATGTCAAGGCGAGCGTCTGGAAGCCATGTATTCGCGATTCGGAAAAACGGCTCATGTCCCGATGCTCTGGATCTATACCGAAAACGATCAGTACTTTGCGCCGACGTATAGCAGCGCCTGGCACGACGCGTTCGTTCGCGCGGGCGGCAGCGCCGACTATCGGCTGCTTCCACCGTTCGAGAGGAACGGGCACATGCTGTTCGCGCACGGTATCGACGTGTGGGAGCCCGTGGTATCCGAGTTTCTCGAGCGCCAGGGATTCCCGGTCCGATGACAACCATGATGAATGCGGAGACATGCGGCACAAGGCAGGGCTAACGGCGGCCGCCCGCGACGGTTTCAAACGGTCACTCAAGCGATCCAGGCGGCCAGCGGGAATCTGGGGCTGGGCGCCAACGTAACCTTTCGTGTGAGAGGACACCGGGAATGCCAAGTTCGACTCACGAGCGTGGCGCGCAGCTTTGGAAGCGTGAACTGTTAGACAGTCCCCTTCGGCCTGCCTCACTTTCGGGCGGTGTTTGCCCCATTTCGGCCACGTTGAGACGTTCGACAGTGCGGCTCGAATCGCTGACAATCGACGTGTTGACGCCTGCAGGCGCGATGCCCGGACGTAATATGCCAAACGATCTGAACCAGGCAGCCTATTGGGTTACGTTTATTCTCGAGCACTGCCCATTCCCAAATCGAGACGCGCTTGCTGCGCAGTTCTCGAATGCAGAGATAGTCAGGCTCTGTGAATGTGGATGTAACACTTTTGGCCTGTCGTTGACAGAGCCCGATAGCGTTCCTCCCATCGCCATCGCTTCGAGTGGACAGCCGTATCGCATGGTGTTTGAGGCGGACTTCCGGGATCGAAGGGAACTGGAAGGTTGGGGGGCGATAGAGATTCTGCTCTTTGCCGACGAGTCAGGTCATCTGGCCGATGTCGAAATCAACTATTGCGGAAACGGCATACCCATCCCTGAAAGTCTGAATCTGGAAATCATGCCTTATAACGTCTTCGTCAGCGAATCGCTCATTTAGAATTGGGCGGGACGTGGATCGGTAACTGTCATTGGCCGACCATTTTGAGCCGATCGAACTCGCTATCCAATGGGGCGCTGCATGACGATTAGATCACCGGTAAATCCCGGACTGCTCGCGCGTCGAATCTCCTCGAAGCCCTCGCGCTGCCAGAATGCATATGCACGAGGATTGGTTGAAACGACTGCGAGTTGTGCGGCGCGATAGCCCCATTCGCCCGCCATCTCCATCAACAGCTTCAAAGCGGCCTTTCCATAGCCTTGACGCTGATCTGCTTCGGTGAGAAGCATCAGGCCAATCCATATGCAGTCGTCCGTTGGATACGAACGAATCACATCTGCGCAACCGATCATCTCGCGTTCGATAAAGAATCCGAAGATTGATTTTTGTGCTGCATTCGTGCCCAGCGGCTTGCCGAAGAAGAAATCGTCGACATCGTCCGTGGAGGGCGGACGGCCCGCAACGAGTTTCGTGTACGAAGGTGCTTCAGTGAATACGCGCAAGACCTTTGCGCAGTCACTAGCAGATTCGCTGGTAAGCGGGAGCACTGTGAGCATCGGCTACTCGAGCGAAATGGAAAATTCGATTCTAAGCCGACTAATTCGGCAGTGGTGCACTGCATACTGGCACCCATGCCGCAGACTCCCCGCCGCAGCTCATCGAACATCCACCGCTCGTGCCGGAACCGCTGCCGCACCCAAAGTCGCGCCACTGATTTTCGGCAACCACGCAAACGCAATCGTAACCAGCGTGACACCAACGCCAAGCATCGGCACCACCATCGGCCACGCGCCCGACTGATAGCGCGGATCGGTGAAAACCGCCGCCGTCTGCCCCACGCTGAAAGCGAAGAACATCATGATGAAGCCGGACCACGATACCGCGCGGCCGGCAAGATGAGGCAGGCCGCTGACCGCGCCTGCCTGCCCGCATGGCTGATGGATTCCGTGCCCGAGACAATACACGCCGTGCCCGACGAGCAGCGGCCAGATGCTGCCAGGAAGCAGCGCGCACCCCAATGCCTGGATCACCGCGCCTGACAGGCTCAACGTCGCGCCTTGCCGCACCGTTCGCAGCATGCTTTGACGTCGCAGCAAGTGCCTGCAGCCAACGGTACTGAGAACATAGACGAGCGTACCGCTCGCCGGTATCCAGCCGTACCGCTGGGGCGATATGCCGAGCTGCCGGATGTAGATCGTCGGAGACAGCAGCAGAAAACAGAACATGCCGGTGTACGTCGACGCGGCCAGCAGCGTCCATACCCTGAACGGGGCATTGCCGAATATCTCGCGCACGTCCCCGGTCGAGTTCCGGCCCGGCGCGATTCTGGCGGCGCTTTCCTCGAAGCCGTACCAGCACATGACGAGCAAGCCGAACGCATACAGGCTCATCCCCGAGAGTACCCATCGCCAGCCCGCATGCTGCGTGACATACGCACCGAGAATCGGGGCAAGGAACGCCATCATCCCCATTCCCATGAAACCGCGCGCCATCACGTACGGGCCGTCGCCCGCCGAGTACCGGTCGCGCACCGTCGCACGCGCGCATACCAGGATCGCGGCCATGGCAAAGCCCTGCATCGCACGCGCGGCCACCAGCATCGCGGCGCTCGACGCTAGCGCCGCCGCCAATGCACTCAGCGCATAGAGCGCAAGGCCGGTCAGCAACACGGGACGACGGCCGATTCGGTCGGAAAGACCGCCCATCGGCAATTGTCCGACACCGAATATCAATGCGAAAACCGTGAGACTGACGCTGGCGGAGCCCAGCGTCGCGGCGATTTCCGGCAGCGCCGGCAGATAACTGTCGGTCGCCACCGGCTGGGCCGCCAGCAGCAGCGGCAACATGAGCGCGAAGTTCAGGCGAGCGGGGCGCGTGGTGTCCGGCATGACGGTGTTCGGCACGGTATCGGGCGTGGACGGAGGACAGCGGTAATGCAAGGTTGCTCGGCGCAGCTCGTTCGTATGGACGCGCCCGCCGAGTCTACCGGATCGCGCCCGCCGACACTGTCGCGATCGATGCCTTGGCGCATCGGGATCGCCTGCATGCCGATCCCCATCGCGTGTTCAGTCGAACGGCACGGCCAGCCGGTCGATCACCGCGCTGGTCGCGGGCCGCACGCCGCGCCACCATGCGAACGCCTCGGCCGCCTGCTCGACCAGCATGCCGACACCATCCGCGATCCCGTGCACGCCCGCGTTTTTAGCGAGCCGGAGAAACGGCGTGAGCCGCTTGCCATAGGCGAGTTCGTAGGCGGTTCCGGTCGGACTGAACACGCTCGGCGGGACAGGCGGCAGGTCGCCGGTCAAACTGGCCGACGTCGCGTTGACGACCAGGTCGAAACGTCCCATTCGCGCGAGGTCCGCGTAGCTGCTGGCAACAAGGGGGCCGCGTCCGGCGACCTGCGCGGCCAGCAAGCGCGCCTTGTCGACGTCGCGATTCGCGATCACGAGTTCCGCCGGGCCGGCTTCGAGAAACGGCAACAGCGCACCGCGCGCCGCACCGCCCGCACCGAGCACCAGCACACGCTTGCCGGCCATCGGCAGATTGAGGTTCGCCTCGATATCGCGAACCAGCCCGATGCCGTCGAAGTTGTCCGCCAGGATGCGGCCGCCGTCGAACTTGAGCGCGTTGGCCGCGCCCGCGAGCTGCGCGCGCTCGCTGCGTTCGTCCGACATCGCGAATGCGTCGAGCTTGAACGGCGCGGTGACGTTGATGCCCTTGCCGCCGCCGTCGAAAAACGCCCGCACCGCGGCAGCAAAAGCGCCTGCCGGCTCGAGCGGGCCCTCGATCGCCGTGTAGCGGAGGTCCTGCTGCGTCTCTTGCGCGAAGAGGCCGTGAATCAGCGGGGATTTGGTGTGTCCGATCGGATTGCCGATCACCGCGTATTGGTCGGTCATCATTGGCTCGCTTTCGAATAGAGGACGCCGTCGGCCTGCATCGCATCGATTTCGGCCGCATCGAACCCGAGGGACCGTGCGACTTCCGCGTTGTGCTGGCCGAGATCGGGCGCGACGTCGCGAATCGTCGTATCGCAATCGGAAAACCGGAACGGCAGGTTGGGCAGGCGCAGCGTGCCGTAGCGCGGATGCTGCTGCTCGACGACCATGCCTCGGGCCTGGATCTGCGGATCGTTCAACACCTCGTCGATGCGCTGCACCTTCGCGCACGGAACGTCGATGCCGTCCAGCAGGTCCAGTACCGACGCGACGGAACGCGCGGCCACCCACGGCTCGACCACCGACAGGATCTCCGCGCGATGCGCATTGCGCCCGGTGCTGTCGTGAAACCGCGTGTCCGCGCCGAAGCCGGCCGGGCCGCCGTGCGCTTCGATCAGTTGTGCAAAGCGCTTCCACGCGTCGTCGACTTGCGCGGCGATCACGAGATCGCCGTCGGCGGCACGGAACACGCCATAGAGTGTCGAGGTCGGCATGTCGTGACCGGTCTGCTCGGGCAGCACGCCCTTCAACGTGTAGCACTGCACCGCATATTCGTGCATCGACACCAGCGTGTCGTACAGCGCCATGTCGACGTGTTGCCCGCGGCCGCTCTTCACGCGCCCCAGCAGCGCGGCGTTGATCGCCGCGACCGCATGAATGCCGGTGTACATGTCGCCGAGCGAAATGCGCAGCAGCGGCGGCCGCTCGCCGGGCGTGCCGACCATCTGCATGATCCCGCTCTTCGCTTCGGCGATCAGCCCGAAGCCGGCGCGATGTGCGTCGGGCCCGGTGTGCCCGTACGCCGAAATCGAGCAGTAGACGAGGCCCGGATTGCGCGCCGACAGTTCTTCATAGCCGAGCCCGAGCTTGTCCAGCGCGCCCGGCCGATAGTTCTCGATGAAGACGTCGGCGGAGTCGCACAACCGCTGCATGAAGGCCTTGCCGCGCGCGTCCTTCATGTTCACGCTCACGCCGCGCTTGCCCATGTTGAGCTGCAGGAAGTAGCCGCTTTGCTGGTCGTCGAGCACGGTCGCGTGCTGGCGTCCGGCGTCGCCGGTGCCCGGGCGCTCGACCTTGATCACTTCGGCACCGAGCGCCGCGAGACAGCGCCCGACATACGGGCCGGCGAGGAAATGGCTGTAGTCGACGACACGAATGCCTTCGAGGGGACGTGCCTGCATCACAGTGCCTCCGGACGGCGCGGCACCATCAGGCGATGTTCGCCGCGTTGAACGACCTGCCCGTCCTGATTGATCAGCTCCGACGGCAGCACGACGATGCCCCAGTCCGGGCGGCTCTTGCTGGCCCGCATCGAACCGACGCGGAACGTCACGTGCAGCACGTCGCCGACCTTGATCGGCAGCAGGAAATCCCAGGTCCAGCCGAGCGACATGCCCGGCAGGAAGCGATAGTCGCTCTGGGTCTTCAGGCCGTCGGCAACGGACAGGCCGAACAGCCCGTGCGCGACGAGGCAGCCGAAATGGCTGGCGTTCGCGTATTCCTCGTCCACGTGAACGGGCGTATGGTCGCCGGTGAGGTCGGCATACGCGAGAATGCGTTCCTTGGTCACGAGGTAGGTCGGGCTCGTGCACGTGTCGCCCTCGCGGGCATCGTCCCAGTATTTCTCGACGATCGTCATGGTCATGCCTCCGCGCGCGGGTTGATCGCCAGCGCCTGCGCGACGCACGAAGCTGGCCTGGCCTGAATCAGTTCGACCGCAAGCCCGTCGGGCAGGCGAATCCAGTTGCGCCCCTGCGGCATCTCCGTCACGTCGAATCGCCGCGCCGCGGCCAGCGCGGCCTCCAGGTCCTCGCACATCACGCCGAGATGGGCGAGCCGGCCTTCCGGGCCATCGTGGTCGGGCGCGTGGATGAATTGCATGCCGCCGAGCGTCCAGTACTGTCGCGGCGCGTCGAGCGGGCCGTCCACTTCGCGCAGCGTCATGCCGAGCACGTCTTCGAAGAAACGGATGTGCCAGTGGATGTCCTTCACCCAGATCGCGACGTGTTCGAGATAGGCTTTCGTGGCGCTCATGCGGCGGCCTCCTCGCGTTGGCGATCGGCCATCGCGCGCTCCAGCCCCTTGATGCAGGCGACGAGCGTGGCATTGACCGGGGTCGGCACGCCATGACGCTGCCCGGCACGCACGACCGAACCGTTGATGAAGTCGATCTCGGTGATCGAACCTTTCTCCAGGCTTTGCAGCATCGAGGTCTTGAAGGCGGCGGGCAGTCCCTCGGCGGCGAGGGTCCAGGCCTGTTCGGGATCGGTCATCGACAGCTTGACGCCGGCCGCTTGCGCCGCCGCGATTGCTTCGGCGACCGCCGCGAGCGACGTCGCCTTCAGCAGCGGCTCGTCGTAGAGCTGCCCGTAGGTGAGGCCGGTGAGGCCGGTCAGCGCGCCCGTCGCGACATTCACCAGCAGCTTGTCCCACATCGTGCCGACGATGTTGTCGCTGATCGTCGTCGCGAGGCCGGCGGTATCGAACGCGGCGGCGATCGCCTGCACGCGCGGTGTGATGCGGCCGTCGAGTTCGCCGATGTAGGTGCTTTTGCCGATCACGCCGGATTCGATATGACCCGGCCCGCGCAGCACGCCGCCGACGTAGGTCTTGCCCGCGAGGACGCGCTCGCGGCCGACGGCGTCGCTCAGGATGTCCTCGTGGCCGAGGCCGTTCTGCAGCGACAGCACGACGGTATCGGGCCCGACCAGCGACAGGGCGCCGCGGATCGCGGCGTCGGTGTGGAACGATTTGACCAGCACCACGACCACGTCGGCCGTGCCGACTTCGGCCGCTTGCGTCGTCGCGTGTACGCGTACCTGCCGGGTGCCGCGGGCGTCGTCGACCTGCAGGCCGTCGCGACGCATCGCATCGACGTGTGCGGGCGAGCGGTCGATCAACCAGGTCTCGTGACCGCCTTCGGTGAGGGTGGCGCCGATCGCACAACCCAATGCGCCGGCTCCCAGAATCGCGATTTTCAATGGTGTCTCCTTGACGTATGGCCTCACGATAGGAGCCGCCGCTCATGCCGACAATGCAATGAGTACAATGACGTCATTGCCATGGACAATAATGCGACGATGCCCGCTGATCTGCCGGACCTGAAGCTGCTTCAGCTATTCGATCTCCTGTACGACGTGCGCAGCGTCACGCGCGTCGCCGAGCAGCTCGGCCAGAGCCAGCCGACCGTCAGCATCTGGCTCGGGCATTTGCGGGAACATCTGCACGATCCGCTGTTCATCCGCACGCCCGGCGGCATGGCGCCGACACCGCAAGCCGACGCGCTGATCGGGCCATGCCGGGAAATTCTCGAATCGCTGCGGCGCTTCACTGCGTGGGAGATCGCGTTCGATCCCGCGACCGCCCAGCGACGCTTTCGCATCTGCATGACCGACGCGAGTCACGTCACGCTGCTGCCGCGGCTGCTGGCCCATGTCCGGGCGCAGGCGCCGGGCGTCCGGCTGGAAGCGGCACGGATCGACGGCAATACGGAGCGGGCGCTCGAATCCGGCGAAGCCGATCTCGCGATCGGCTACGTGCCGTGGCTGGGCGGCGGCATTTATCAGCAGAAGCTGTATGACCAGGACTGGATTTGTCTGGTGAATCGGCATCACCCGAGGATTCGCGGTCGGCTCGGGGCCAGGCAGTATCGTTCGGAAGGGCACGTCGCCATTACGGCGGGAACGGGGGCGCAACTCCTCGAACAGGCGCTGCGGCAGGCGCGCATCGAGCGAGACGTGGTGCTGGAATTGCCGGGCTTTCTGGGGCTGGGGGCGATCGTTCAGACGACCGACCTGATTACGACGCTACCCCGTCATATCGGCGAGACACTGGCCCAGGCCAACGATCTGGCGGTTCATGCATGCCCGATCCCGGTCGAAGGCTTCGCGGTGCGGCAGCATTGGCATGCACGCTATCACCACGAGGCCGGCAACCGGTGGCTGCGCGGCGTCGTGATTCGACTGTTCGGTGCTTCGCATTGACCTGCGGTTTGGGTGTTCGCGATGGCGGCCGGAGGTTTCGTGGTTTTCGGGTGTTTCCGCGTCGGCTACGCCCGCAAGTCGACCATCGATAGACGATCTGCGCGGCGAGGTCATGCTTGATCGATCTTGCCATGCTTCGGAACTCGGGGTACTCGTGCGGCTGCTTGCCGGTTTCCATGCGTTCACGTTGCCCGGTTACCGCTGCGCAGTTCGGGCTAACGCGGTCGAGAGAATTGAATTCGCGGCACGTCGTGCGTTCGCGGATACCGAACCGGTGCGGCATCACGGCAACGGGCAATTTCCCCGTGATGTGCGCAAGGCACGATGCATGACGAGAACATTGGGCCGGATCACCCCTCGGAAGCGCCCCATCCCTGGCTGCTGACATCTGCCAGTGCGTCGAACACGGCCGGCGAGCGTTCCAGGCGCGCGACCGTGCGGGCGCCTTCGAGCGCGGCGACCAACGCGGCCGCGGCCGAGGATGCGCGCGCGGAAGCGAACCCGCACCCCCTGAAATGCGCCGCAATCACCTCGGTCGAATCGGCAAACCCTCGCGCCACCCGCTGGGTCAATTCGGCGTCGAGCGCGGGCAGTTCGTTTGCCAGGTTTTGCATGAGACACCCGTACTGAAAATCGGTAGCGACCATTTCGGCCGCAAACGTGCTGAAGATCTGGCGAACAAAATTCAGCGCATGACCGGTCGTATCAGCCGAGATGTTCCGCAAGACGGCAATTCGATGGGTGACGTAGTTGTCGATTGCTTCCTCGGCGAGTTGGGCCTTGCCGCGAGGAAAGTGAAAGTAGAACGACCCTTTGGGCGCGCCGCTTTCCTCGAGGATCTGGGTCAGCCCGGTCGCCGTGTAGCCCTGGATGCGAAACAGCCGTTCGGCCGTGGCAATCGCGCGAGCGCGAGCGTCAGTCTTGCGTGTCATGCCGGCAAAGTACCACGTTCCGCTTGACCGGTCTATGGCGATCGCCATACTATGGTGATCACCATATTTCGGAGTTCGACCATGTCCCTCGACAAGAGCAAGCCATCGGCGCCGCGACGAACCGTCCTGGCGATGGGCGCGGCCGGCGTGGTTGCTGCCTTGCTTCGACCTGCGCGCGCAACCCCGACAGGAGAGAGTGATTTGGCCACGCCAACATACGGTGCCGGAACGCTTCCGAAAGGAGTGCGCTCGCGCATGATCCATGGGGTGAACGGCCTCGATGTTCACATTCTCGAAGCCGGTCATGAAAGCGCCGGCCGGCCGCTCGCGTTGCTTTTGCACGGTTTTCCGGATCTGGCCTACGGCTGGCGGCATCTCATGCCCATCCTGGCCGACGCGGGATACCACGTCGTGGCACCCGACCAGCGCGGTTACGGACGCACGACCGGTTGGGCGAACGACTATGACGCCCCGCTCGGGCCCTTCAGCCTCTTGAATATGGCGCGCGACACCCTCGGACTGGTATCGGCGTTGGGGTATCGGCATACGTCGATGCTGGTCGGACACGACCTCGGCTCGCCCGTGGCGGCGTATTGCGGGCTGGCGCGGCCGGACGTCTTTCCGTCAGTGGTGCTGATGAGTGCGCCGTTCCCTGGTCCGCCGGCGCTTCCGTTCGACACGGCGCGAAGCGAGGCGTCGGCGGTGCAGCCGAACAGCGAAGGTCGGAAATTGGCGGCGGCGCTTGCCGCGCTCGATCCACCGAGAGCGTTTTACCAGCAATACTTGAGCACACGGAATGCCAATCGGGACATGTGGCACCCACCCCAAGGTTTATCCGCGTTTCTTCGTGCATTTTTCCACGTGAAGAGCGCCGACTGGCCGGGCAACAAGCCGCATCCGCTGAAGGCGCTCACGGCCTCTGAACTGGCGCAAATGCCCACGTACTACGTGATGGATCTCGGCAAGACGATGCCCGAGACCGTCGCGCCATTCCAGCCGTCCGCCGCCGAAATCCTTGCCTGCACATGGCTTACCGACGCGGAACTTGGCGTATACACGGCGGAGTATGGCCGTACCGGGTTTCAAGGCGCGCTTCAGGCTTATCGTGTCTTGTCCGATCCCGACCTGAACGCCGAGTTGCGCCTGTTTTCGGGCAGGACGATCGACGTCCCGTCGCTCTTCATTGGCGGCAAGCGCGATTGGGGCACCTATTCGGCGCCGGGCGCGCTCGATCTGATGAGAACGAAGGCGACGACGAGCATGCGCGGCATCGAGCTGATCGACGGCGCAGGTCACTGGATCCAGCAGGAGCAACCGGGCAAACTCGGCGAGCTGCTGCTGGCCTTCGCGAAGGCGTGAAGCGGGGCGGTGTGGGTCCAGTCGTGACGACAGCCTCCGGCTTCGCTGCCCGCGGTCGGGGAGTCACGTCTGCGATGCGGAAGGGCGTCTCGATGTCGGCGCGTCGAGCTGGATGTCACACAGTTACAAGATAGTCGTTGACGCGGCCGGCGCCTGCCGTTAGTGTATGCACCGAAGTCCAAGAAGTCCGATTGCTGTTCATCAATTGCTCGCTCCTCCTCAGCGGTATTCGTTGTCCTCTCCCTCCTTGACGCTTCACGCGCTCTTTCAACAGAGCAAATTTCCCTTTTTTTCTCAAGGAATCTTCATGGATACCGGTATCGTCAAGTGGTTCAACGACAGCAAAGGCTTTGGCTTCATTACTCCGGACAAGGGCGGCGACGACCTGTTCGCTCACTTCTCCGAAATTCGTGCCGACGGCTTCAAGACGCTGGCTGAAAATCAAAAAGTGAGCTTCGAAACGAAGCAAGGCCCGAAGGGTCTGCAAGCGGCCAACATCAAGCCGCTGTAAAGTTTGAAGGGCCCGGCCTCCCACGACGGACGCCGGGTCGCAGCGACATCCCAACGGAGCTTCGCCTCCCCAAGTTGGCGCGATCGCCTTGAGCTGTATCGAGTGATTCAGCTGGCCGAGCGTCACACGTCTCGTTGCACTTCATTCCCCCTCCGGCCGCAACGCCTATTTTCGCTTTCTGACTGCGTCAGATTCAGTCCGCAATGGCTTTGAATCGGTGTATCCGTGCGCATTTCGCACGGCACGCGCGCACTCGAACATCATTAAAATTAAAATGCACAACAAACGAATTCAACAATACAACGGCTATGCCGTCCAACCCTCGGCGCATCGCTTGCCCGACGGTAGTTTCTCATCCAACCTCCTGCTCGAACGCGCCGATAGCACGCACGACGAAGGCCGCTATCAGTTCTATTCGCTCGATTACTTCACGAGCGAGGCACAGGCGCTCGCGCATTCGGCACGCTGGGCACGCAACTGGGTCGATTCGCGCGGCTAACGGCCACGCCCTGCAGGCGGCGGAGGTGGCGCGATCCGATTCGAGCACCGTCGCTTCGGCGCCATTCCGTCGCGGGTCGGTGCAGACGAACGACTACGGTGGGTGAGGACGGAAACGCGCATCGGGTCGAAATCGCGAGGTGTCGATGAAATACGACGCCTTTCGCGACCGACGGCAATCGCCTCACGTCCGACAGGCCGTTTCGGCGCCGAACCGGTCGACCACGAATTCAGTAAAGCTGCGAAGCTTCGGTGATTGCTGCCTCTCCTGAAGATAAAGCAGGTTCATCGTCCGTTCAGGGCCGGCGAAGTCCGGCATGATCTCGATGAGGCGCTTCTCGCGAATGTCGTCGCGTATCAAGATGGAAGGAAGCATCGCGATACCCAGCCCTCTCAACGCCGCCCGGCGCAACGCGTCCGCATTGTCAATTTTCAGTCTGCCGTCCACGGACAGGCTCATCGGCCCATCCGGGCCTTCCAGCGTCCATTGGGTTTGCGCCGCGTGCCATTCCGCTCGGGGCGGATACGCATAGGTCAGGCAATGATGCTCGCCTAGCGCGTGCGGCGTAGCCGGCGCGCCATGTTCGTGAACGTAAGCGGGCGACGCACACAGCACCAGCCGGTATGGTGCCAGCGGACGCGCCACCACATCCGGGTTGGCGAGCGTGCCGATGCGAATGGCCGCCTCGAAGCCTTCGTCGAACAGATCGGCGAGCGAGTCGGTTGCGACGATATCGAGCTTGATCTCCGGGTAGCGCCGGTAATAGTCCGCGAGCGCGGGAATCAGGCACTCGTTCGTAAACACGACAGGTGCGGTCACGCGCAAACGTCCCCGTGGCTGCTTGAGGTGAGCAAGCGCGAGCTGTTCCGTGTCGTCGACCAGACCGAGGATTTCGACGCATCGCTCGTAGTAAGCGTGGCCGAACGCGCTGACTTTCTGCTTGCGGGTCGTGCGGTGAACGAGCACCGCGCCCAGCCGGCTTTCCAGCGCCTGAAGGTAGTTGCCGACCATGGTCGGCGATAGATCGGACGCCTGCGCGGCCGCGGTCAGGCTACCCGTTTCCACGATACGGACGAATACGGCCATCGCCTTGAGGAGATCCATTACGCAATGCTACTGGATTCTGTTTCAAGGTGCGGCGCGTTTATCGGCCACCGGTTTGGAAATACAGTGCAATGGAAATACCTTGCGACAGGCGAGCGAAAGGAGGGCCGAAATGCTGTATGAACTCACGACGTTGTCGTGTCCGCTACTGGACCAGGACAGGGTGTCCCGCCGTGCGCATCACTGGGTGTCGGATGCCGACGCGCACGGGAGGCTGCTCGGCGCATGGCGCACGGAAATCGGTGAGCTATCGCGGGTCGTCGTGCTGCGTGGCTTCGAGACGATGGATGCATTGCAGCATGAACGCAATCGGGCATTGAGCGCCGAGCGACCTTTCGGAATTGAAAGCGCGTCCGTTCGATTGACGATGGAAAGCTATGCACTTTTTCCTTTTCTACCCGACATCGAACCGGCGGCATTGGGCGATTTCTATGAAATTCGCCGCTACTGGCTGAAAGCCGGCGGTATTGCGCCGACCATTTCCGCGTGGGAACGCGCGGTGGGCCCGGCCAAAGCCTATACGTCGCATCTCGTTTGCAATCTGTACGCGCTCGATGGACCGCCGCGCATCACGCACATCTGGGGATTCGCGAGTCTGGAAGAACGCATGGCGTTGCGAAAGCGGCACTACGCGGAGGGCCTGTGGCCTCCGGCCGGCGGTCCGGAACAGATCGAAAGGGCGACGTCGACGATCGGCTTGCCGGAGGCGTGGTCGCCGTTGCATTGAATGCACCGCCGGCGCAGCACGTTTGGCGCGGACGGCGCGCTGATGGATCGGGCGGCGAGGGCTCGATACAGATGACATGTGCCGTCCGCGAGAAATTCGATAAGCGATGCTAAGCGATATCCGCGGAGACGGCATCGAGAAGCCATGTCGCGACGCGCCGGCTTGCCTTGCTGCGACGGCTTACTCGTCTTTGAATCAATGAGGTTTGCCCGAGGCATTCGAGCGGCGTTCCGTCGACTGTCACCAACTCGCCGGCAGCCAGATGGTCCGCGACCAGCGATTGGCGTGCGAGCGCGACGCCGGCCCCGCGGCGAGCAGCCTCGATCATCAAGCCCGCGTCATTGAACACGATCCGCCTGCGCGCCGGCGGGATATCGCATCCGTTGACCTCATGCCAGGCGTCCCACGATGGGTGGCGAGATCCGCCGAGACGGCTGCAGTCGTCCTCGAGCAACCTCATGCCCGCGAACGCGGCCGCGCGATCGGCTTGGTTCGCCCGACTGCCGGGCGCGTAGACCGGGACCAGCACGTCGTCGGTTGCCGTCATCCGTTCTCCCGGAATCCCCGCCTTCGGATGCAAGCGGATCGCAAGATCGTATTCGCCTTCGTCGAGCGCGACGATCTCGTCCGACACGTGCAGGTCGAGACCAATGTCTTCCAGCGACAAGGAGAGCGATGCGAGCCGGGGCGCGAGCCAGCAGTGCGCGAAGGACGAAACAACGGTCATGCGGACGGTTTCCCGGCGATCGGCCAGCCTGTCGTCGGCCCGCGCGAGCGTTCTCAGTACGCCTTCCGCCGTTGCCAGATAGGCCAGGCCATCGCGGGTCAATGCGAAGCGACCATGCTCCCGGTGGATCAGGCACGTCGCGAGGCGGGTTTCGAGTGCCGCTACGCGCTGGCTGATCGCACTCTGCAACACACCTATTTCGACCGCCGCCTGCCTGAAGCTTTTCAGCCGGGCGACGGCCTCGAAGGCCCGAAGCAAGTGCGTCTGGGGCGGATCACGGCGTACGGGCATCGTCAGGCCTTATGGGTGATAAGAAAAACGCCATCGACAGGGATCATCCGGGCCCCTGGATTATCCGGACGGAATCAAAAGACAAGGGAACGGCGATGGGGAACCACTTCGAGATGCTGGCACGTTGGACCGTCTGGGCGAATGGCCTTCTCTATGAAGTATGCGCCCGTCTTCCGTCGGAGGCGTATTTTCTTGCGCGCGCCTGTGCGTTCGGGTCGATCCACAACACGCTCAATCATCTGCTTGCCACGGACCGTATCTGGCTCGGCCGGCTCTCCGGGGAAGGGCACGACATCCCGTCGCTGGACTTCGTCGTCTGCCAGGATTTTGAAAGCCTGCGTGCCGAACGGCAACGCGAGGATGAGCGGCTTGTCCGCATCATCGGCGCGGTTGCACGCGGCGACCTGGAGACGGAGGTGAACTACACGAGCATGGACGGAACGCCGCAACGAAAGCCGCTTCAACTCGTCCTTTCCCACATTTTTCTTCATCACGCCCACCATCGCGGCCAGGTTCATGCGTTGCTGTCGCAAACGCACGTTGCGCCGCCGGCTCTGGATGTCACGTATTTTCCGCTGAGGTAAGTCGTGCTTGCGTGGAAAGGGCGCAGCGTCGATCCGGGCAAGTGCAACGACCAGACGTTCTGGCTGTAGCGCACCGATTCTCCAAATCGATCATCAGCCAATTCAACACATAGGCATCGATAAGTCGTCGCGATCATTACCACGACAATGCGCCACGCGAAATTCTCGGTGGACGCCAGAATGGCGTTCTGGTCTATCATCCACGATTCATCACGCTGGGTCGGGCACAGTGCACGATCGGCAAGTACCTCGATATTGTCTATAACCAGAAGCGCAGGTCGAAGTCCGGAGTGCCGATTCGCCCGCGGCATTTTCACGGTGCTTCCATCCGAATCAGGTCGCGGTTCAAGCCATTGACTCAGCGTTGCGGCGAACCAAAACCGACATTCGGAACACAATCAACGAAATGAGCGATTTGAAAAACGAAGTCTCTCTCGATACACCGAATGGTCCCGATCCGTCCCGTCGCCGCTCGCTGATCGCCGCCTGCGGTGCGCATGCCGTGCACGACGGGTTGACCGACGTCATTTACGTGTTGTTGCCGATCTGGCAGGTGCAGTTCGCGATCAATTACGCGCAGATAGGCTTGTTGCGCGGACTCTATTCCGGCGTGATGGCGGGTTTCCAGTTGCTCGCCAGCCGGGCAGCGCGGCGCTGGGGGCGGGAGCGTTTGCTGGTGGCCGGGACCGCCCTCGCGGGCGTGGCCTATCTGATCGCGGGTCAGGCCGGTGGGCTGACGGTACTGCTGATCGCGCTGGTGTTGGGCGGACTGGGCGCAAGCACGCAGCATCCGCTCGCGTCGTCGATGGTCACCGATTCCTACGAGGCAGGCGGAGGCGTGAAGGAGGCGCTGGCCCAATACAACTTCTCCGGAGACATCGGCAAGACGCTGATACCCGGCCTGATCGGCCTGCTGTTGACGGTGGTGACGTGGCGAACCGGCGCCACGCTGATCGGCCTGCTGGGCGTGATTTCAGCGGGCCTGCTGTGGTGGCTGATTCCGTCGCGCGACGGGTCGCGAGCGGCGCGCGACAAGACGCTGAAAGCGGCCATCGGCAACGGTTCGTCCGGCGGCTTGCGCGCGCTGCTTGCGACCGGCACCCTCGACAGTGCCGTGCGGATGGGCTTTCTGACGTTCCTGCCGTTCCTGCTCAAAAACAAGGGAGCCGGCACTGCCGGTATCGGTCTCGCGCTGACGTTGCTGTTCGTGGGCGGCGCGTTCGGCAAGCTGTTCTGCGGCTATTTGGGCGCGCGCATCGGGATGATGAAGACGGTGTGGCTCACGGAGTCCGCCACGTCACTGTTGATTGTGCTCGCCGTGTTCTCGCCGCTCTTCGCGATGATGGCGATGCTCCCGCTGCTTGGACTGGCGCTGAACGGGACATCGTCCGTGCTCTACGGTGTCGTGCCGGAGCTGGCCGGTGTCGGCAAGCGCGAGCAGGCGTTCGCCTTGTTCTATACGGGCACGATCGGCGGCGGCGCGCTGTCGCCGGTTCTTTTCGGCCGCCTGGGCGACATCGCGGGCGTTCCGACCGCGCTGCTCGCGCTGGCCTCGGTTCTGCTGCTGACGCTGCCGTTATCGTGGTACGTAAAGAAGGGCCTGGAAGCCTAGCCGCCCGCGATCGACCTGGCGAACGCGATGAACTGTTCGACGCAGGTTGACGAGAACGGTTCGGACCATGTGACGACCAATTCGAGAACATGCGGCCCCGCCAGCGGCACGTAAGCGACGCCCGAGCGTTGCAACGTCGACGTGAAGCTGGGCACGATGGCGACGCCGCGTTCCGCTGCCACCAGCGACACCAGTGTCGTGATCTGCGACGCGGTAGGCCCTATTCGCGGCACAACGCCCTCATGGGCGCACAGATCCTCGAGCGCCGCATTCAGCGCGGAACCGTAACCCGCCGGAAACGTGACGAAGTTCTCCTCGACGAGTTCACGAAACTCGATCGTTGCCTTACCCGCATATTGGCTTTGGGCGGGAACCGCGGCGACGAGCGGCTCCCGCGAAACGACGAGGGCCCCGATGCCTGCTTCGGACGTCTTCGGCGCGGCCCAACCGAATCCAACGTCCATCGTACCGCCGGAGATTTGCTGGCGTTGACTGGCGGTCGATACTTCCCGAAACGCCAGCTCGACTTCCGGCATGCTGCGACTCACCTTGCGGATGATGTTCGAAAACGCGTCGGACATCGGAATGGAACTCGCATAGCCGATCACGACGCGGCCGACCATACCTTGCGCCATCTTGCGCGCCGTTGCCTCCGCCTCGTCGACTGCATGAATGACGCTCCTCGCGTGTTCGAGAAACAGCGCGCCTGCCGGCGTGAGTTGCACCGCACGTGTCGACCGTTCGAACAAGCGGATCCCGAGGTCGGTTTCCAGCGCCGCGATATGGCGCGTCAAAGGCGGCTGGGCGATACGCAAACGCAACGCCGCGCGTCCGAAGTGCAATTCATCGGCGACGGTCACGAAATAGCGGAGGCGGCGTAGGTCGAGCATTTTTGTCTTTTCGGTATCAATGGCCACGAAAACAGTATTGGCACGCGTGTCGCCCACTCGTCAGACTGTCACGCAAACCAGATAGGGCATCCCCCGTGGGCAACAGAACCATCCGATTCGCATTTTTCCTGTGCGGGTTTGCGGCTTTTCTCAATCTTTATTCGACTCAGGGCATCCTGCACGAACTCGCCGCGGCATTTGGCGTGAGCGCCGAACAAGCAGGCCAGGGCATCAGCGCTACCACCTTGGCGGTCGCCATTATCGCTCCGTTCGTCGGTGCGCTGGCCGCTCGCTTCGATCGCCAGACGGTGATTTCGTGCGCCGCCGTGGCGTGCGCGCTCCCCGTTCTCTGGTCTGCGCACGCGGCGAGCTTTTCGTCGTTCCTCGCCGCCCGATTTGCCGCGGGCATGCTGATGCCGTTCATTTTCGCGATCTCGATCGCCTGCATCGGCGAGATCTTCAGCCACGACGCGGCGACGGAGGTCAGTGCGCTCTTCGTCGCCGGCACGACACTCGGCGGATTCGCCGGGCGCTTCGTGACCAATATCCTGACGTCCGCGTTCGGCTGGCGTCACGCGCTCGATTTCATCGCGTTCCTGTGTCTCGCAACGGGCCTTGCGATCCACGCGTGCCTGCCGTCGTCCGGCGCCGCGTGCCCGGACGACGATGGCGCATCGACGCCGCGCTGGAAGCTTTTGACGCACGGCCCGTTGCTGGCGTCGTTTCTGGTCGGCGCATGCGTGCTCGCATCGCAGGTCGCGACGTTCACCTTCGTCGGACTGCGACTGGCCAGTGCGCCATTTGGCTTCAATACGGTCGAGATCGGCGCGATCTATGCGGTATTTCTCGTCGCAGTCGTCGTCACGCCGCTGGCGGGCCGCGTCGCGGCGCAACGCGGCCCGCGCGATCTCGCCATCGCGGCGGCCGTACTCGCGATCGTCGGGGCATTGCTGACGCTGTCCGACAGTGTCGTCGCGATCCTGACCGGTCTCGCGCTCAGTTCGACCGCGGTGTTCGTCGAGCAGGCGTCGGCCAATGCGTTCATCTCGCGGGTGGCACGGGGTGCAAGATCGACGGCGATCGGCATCTACCTGTCCTTCTATTACTTTGGCGGAAGTCTCGGCTCGGTCCTGCCCGTTCCCGCATGGAATCGCTGGGGCTGGGCGGGCTGCGTTGCATTCGTCGTCGGTGCGCAGGCGATCGCAGGTGCACTCGTGTTTTTCTTCTGGCGTGGGATGCCTCCCGCCAGCGCAAGCAGACCGCGCTCACCCGAAGTGCGGCTGACTCGGTAGTTCACTTCAAATCACACCTGGAACCGGAGAGAAAAGGATGGAAACGTTTCAATCGCAAGCGGGGTTGCTCGATATCGTCACGCCTGTGCTTCACGAGATGAAAGGCGGAGTCCTGAAGGATGCGCTCGTTGCGGCCTTCTCGGCCGAGGAGGAGACGCTTCGGGACATTGAAAGTGCATTCCGCCGGTTGACCGAGCGTAGCTATCCGGCGTCGGCGCTGCGCACGTTTTTTGCCAGTTGGTCAAAGACCAACAATTCCGCGGCGAGCGTTTCCGGCCTTGCAAACCGGATCACGCTGCTCGCGCGCTCCGAAGCCGGTTCGGCGGCGTCGAACCAGCTTCATGACGTCTGCGCCAGCCTGCAGCGCATCACCGATGAGGATCTCGGCGCGCTGGGCGGTGTGCTCCATGCCGATCTCTTCTATACGATGGCGACGGCTGCGTGCGGTGACGACACATGGCTGCTGAAGTCCGCTTGCCTTCCGTCCGCGCAGGCATTCAAAGACTGGACGGATCGTCAGCGGCTGAAGGAGCGGGATCTCCTCCTCGGCTTGCTGACCACGCTGGTTCACGAGGTTTACACGCACGGCGAAGTCGAGTTCATCCACGACCTCTACAAATCCTGGTTCCACACGCACGTCGGCATTCCGGCCGATCGCGTGCGTCACATCGTCGCGTGGGTCACCGTGCATACCGGCGGCACCGAGAGCAACCACTTCGGGCACGCCGTACAGGCGGTCAATGCGTTCGCCGACGCGATGCAGGTGACGATCGACGAGTCGGCCGCGACGACACTGTTCCAGGACTACCTGCGCCGCAAGGCGACCGTCATGCGCGAGTGTGCGCAAGCGCTCGTCTGACACAGCGCAAGGGCGGGCCGGGATCAGGACCCGTCCGACTCAATTCGCATCACTAAGCATGAGGCGCCGCCGATGAACGGCTCGCCTTGCCGTGGCTCCTGATCTCATAGGTTTTCGCCTACAACGACATGAATACACGCGACCTCCCGAAAATCGAGTTGCCGCTGTCGGACCGTGCGCGGAGCATTACCGCACCGGGCACGTCAAGCATGCGCAGCAAAGCAAACGCATTGAAGGACCGTGGCATCAAGGTAATCAATTTCGCCGCTGGAGAGCTTTCTTTAGATGCTTGTCCGCCGATGAAGGCGGGCGCGATCGATGCAGTGGAAAGCCGGCGCAATCGCTATACGCCCCCGATCGGATTGCCTCAGCTCCGTGAAAAGCTGGCGGAAAGCGTGAGCCGGCGATGCGGGACCCTGTTCACGGCAGACGAGATCGCCGTCACGGCGGGCGCGAAGCAGGCGCTCTTCAATGCGTCGATGGTCTTGCTGAACCCCGGCGACGAAGTGATCGTTCCGACACCCTATTGGGAGACTTTTCCGACCCAGATCCGACTCGCCGGTGCGACGGCCGTCTGCGTCGACACGCACGCCGATCAGTACCGGCTGACCCGGCGTGCGGTCGAGAGCGTGCTGACGGACAGAACCCGAATGATCGTGATCAACACGCCCAACAATCCGACGGGAACCGTCTATCAGCGAGAAGAATTGCTTGGAATCGCGAAGCTCGCGTTCGACCGCCAAATCTGGGTGGTGTTCGACGAATGCTACCGGCATCTCGTCAGGCACCCCCACGAGCATCACAACATTCTGTCGCTTTTCGAGCCGCTCAGACAACAGACCGTCCTCGTCGACTCGTTTTCGAAAAGTCAGGCCGTGACCGGCTGGCGTGTCGGCTACGCGTGTGCGCCAGCACACGTGATATCAGCGATGCACAACCTGCAGGGACATACAACGTCAAACCCCAGCAGCCTGTCGCAGTACGCGGCGCTCAGTACGATCACGTCCGGCTCCGAAGCATTCATTGCAGAGATCAACCAGTTCCTGGAACGGCAACTGACCGAGGCACGCGCGTTTCTGGACCGGATCGAGGGCATCGCATATGCACCGCCGGAAGGCGCGTTCTATTTGTTTGTTGATGTTTCCGGAAAGTTGGGCCGCCACTACCGCGGGCAGCGGATCCGCGATGTCGATCATCTCGCCGAGCTGCTGCTGACGGAAGCGCACGTCGCTGTCGTTCCCGGCGCCGGCTGTGGTGATCAGAACTGCATTCGGATCTCCTATGCAATCGAGCACGAAGAGTTGGCCGAAGGCCTGATGCGCCTCGGCCAATTCATTGCGGAAATCGACGTCGATTGAACTCGATGGCTGACGCCAGAACGCGGTGTGATCGGCTTGCGGAGTAGTGCTGACATGGTGCGCCGGCCCGGCAAGTCTCATCACGATCGAAACGTTCATCAATCAAGGAGGAAGACAATGGAACATTCGACGCACGCTTTCATCGACTACGTCAACGACGCACTGGTCGATGTGGAGGACAGGCAGCTCGTCGATGCGCTGCTGACTGGCTTTGAAAACAATCGCGACAGGTTGCGCGAATACCGAAAAACCTATGAAGGAATCACGTCGGGAAAATGGTCCGCCGACTCGCTCTGTACCTTCTTTTGCGGATGGCGTAGCCCCGACGGCGCCGCCCATGCCGTATCGAGCATCATCGTGCGACTCCTGCAGGAATCCGAGTCGCTCGATGCCGAGCAGAACAAGGTGAAGATGCTGATAGCCGCGCGACACTGCGGCGAGATTATCGTCGAGGATATTGGTCTCGGCGAGCTGCACGGACATCCGCACCACTCGAAGCTGTATCACCGGATGGCAACTGCCATTTGCGGTTCTGACAACTGGTGTCTGCAGGACCGGTTTCTCGATCCCGTCACGAAGGAATTTTCTGCATGGGTGGGACAGAAGCGTCCGCTCGCTCCCGACCTGATCGAGGCCATTGAAATGATGGCGATGACCGAGCTGTTCAACACGGGCGAATACAACCTGATGACGCCGATGTGGAAGAAATGGATCCGCGAGTCGTTCTCGGTTACGGCGACCGAAGTCAACCGGATAGCGTCGTTTCTGAGCGTGCATTGCGGAAGCGTCGAAGCGCGGCATTTCAGGCACGCGGCTGACGCGCTGACGCTCTATGCGGAAGCATCGAACCAAAAGATCAATTATCGCCGTATCGGCATGCTGTCCGACGAGTATGTGATCCGGGCCTGCGAGCACCTTGGAAAAATGGCGTCGGTGCTCCACGCGTGATGGGCCGGTGAAACAATCCGAACACGGCGCACACCGGCGCGACCTGCGAGGCCGGATATGGAAACTGCAGACACCGGCCGGCGAATGCATTCGAATCTTGCTTCGTCAAATGAACAAGTCCACCTCTCGCTGCGGCGAGCTACTGAATCGAGGTTAATGAGCATGCGTATCGAATCAGATTCGATGGGTCCCATCCAGGTCCCGTCGGACAAATACTGGGGTGCACAAACCGAGCGCTCCATTATCAATTTTCCGATCGGCCAATCCCGCTTCAAGTGGGGGCGGTCGATCATCCGTGCAATGGGTATCCTGAAGAAGGCATCTGCGCTCGCGAACCTCAAACTCGGCGAGTTGCCGGATGCGATCGCCATCCCGATCTCTGAGGCGGCGGATGAAGTGATTTCCGGGGCACTCGACGAGCATTTTCCTCTGGTGGTGTTTCAGACTGGATCCGGAACGCAGTCGAACATGAATGTCAACGAGGTCATCTCCAATCGCGCAATCGAAATGAAGGGTGGGGTGCTCGGCAGCAAGACACCGATTCATCCGAACGATCACGTCAATCGCGGCCAGTCGTCGAACGACACATTTCCCACTGCGATGTATATCGCAGTCGTCACGGAACTATTCGACGTGTTGTTCCCGAGCGTGATGGCGTTGCGCGATACGTTGTTGGAGAAATCCGAGCGATTTTTCGATGTCGTGAAGGTGGGGCGCACGCATTTGCAGGACGCGACTCCGATCACACTCGGGCAGGAGATTGGCGGCTGGGTGAAGCAGATCGACTATTCGCTAGCCTCGATCCGAACCAACCTGACTGGCCTGTACGATCTCGCGATCGGTGGCACGGCTGTGGGAACGGGGTTAAACGCGCATCCACTGTTCGGTGACACGTGCGCGGCAATCATTGGAGAACTCACAGGTCATCCGTTCCGGTCGTCGGCCAACAAGTTCTTTGCGCTGTCCGCGCACGACGCGCTCGTCAGCACGTCCGCGGCGATCCGGACGCTTGCGATGGCGCTGTTGAAGATCGCCAACGATGTTCGCTGGCTTGCAAGCGGGCCGCGCTGCGGGATCGGCGAGATCCACATTCCCGAGAACGAGCCCGGCTCGTCGATCATGCCCGGGAAGGTCAATCCGACGCAATGCGAAGCGCTCACAATGGTTTGCACGCAGGTATTCGGCAACGACGCGACTGTCGCATTCGCCGGGAGTCAGGGGAATTTCCAGCTCAACGTGTACAAACCCGTGATGGTCCATAACGTACTGGAGAGCATCACGCTGCTCGCCGACGCGTGTCACGCGTTCAACGTGCATTGCGCGGTCGGCATCGAGCCCAATCTCCAGCAGATCGACGAGAACCTCGAAAAGAACCTCATGCTGGTCACCGCGCTCAATCGCCATATCGGCTACGACAACGCAGCGATCGTTGCGAAGACGGCCCACCGCGAAGGGAAATCGCTGCGTGAAGTCGCGAATGCGCTGGGATTCGTTGCGCTGGCAGATTTCGACCGATACGTCGTGCCGCTTGACATGACGCGATCCTGATAAGTCGCGCCGGTTTCTTTCCATTGTGATGCAAGTCGCCGATCAAGAACGAAGGGGAACCACATGCCCGATACGGACATTCGCAGAACCACCCTCAGGGAGCTGCTCGCGATCAAGCAGTGCATTCGCGTCCTTGAGGCGCATAGCCCGATCTCCGCATTGCTGGCGGAGCGCGCTCGGCTCGAACTGGCTTCGGGACAGTGCGTCGGCTATGACGCGATCTGGTCGAGCTCGTTGACCGATTCGACGCATAAAGGCTTGCCGGACATCGAGATCCTGTCGCCGAGTAATCGCCTTCAAGGCATTCGGGAGATTTTTGACGTGTGCGCTCTGCCGATGATTTTCGACGGCGACACCGGCGGGAAACCGGAGCATTTTGCGATTCACGTGAAAATGCTCGAGCGCGCCGGCGTATCGGCCGTCATCATCGAGGACAAGTGCGGGCTCAAGAAGAACTCGCTGTTCGGCAATGCGGTGCCGCAGACTCAGGACGATATCGAGGACTTCTCCGAGAAAATTCGGGTCGGCTGCGCGAGCCGGATAGGTCGCGACCTGATGATCGTTGCTCGCTGCGAGAGTCTGATTCTGGACAAAGGTATCGACGAGGCGATTCGTCGCTGCTTCTCATATGTCGAGGCGGGTGCGGACGGGATCATGATTCACAGCCGCAAGAAGGATGGCCAGGAGATCCTGGATTTTGCGCGGCAGTTCCGGCGGCGCCATGTGGACGTGCCTTTGATCTGCGTGCCGACGAGCTATGCCCATCTCCGGTTCGACGAGCTTCAGGAGGCCGGATTCAACGTGGTGATCTATGCAAACCACATGCTTCGAAGTGCGTATATGGCGATGCGAGATGTTGCCATCGACATCCTCACGCATGGAAGAACGCTCGAGGTCGAGCCGCGATGCCTCGGCATAGATGAAATCCTCGATCTTGTACCGGGAACGCGATGAACGACCGTCCTGCTGCCCTAATCGACGCGCATCGTTTTTCGAACGTGACGTTGAGGTTTGCAGCCAGATTCCGGTTCGGACAGCAGGCGAGTTCACGGCCGTACTCGACGTGTATGGACACGCCACATGCAACGTGGAGGAGGCTGCCCACTGTGTAGGGGCGCACATCGACGAACATGGACGTGATCCCGCTTGAAGTGCGACACGGCTGCGCTTGGGTAGCAACGCAGCGAATCTGGATGGCCCGGCGTACGTGTCAGGTTATTTCGCTGGTTGAAGGCCCGGATAAGGTGACGGTGCTGCCGCCAGCGTTGGCTGCACGCCGCTGTCGCGCTCGGCCACTGAAGCCGGGCTATCCGCCGAACCGTGCCCCGCCGGCAACGCCACCCGCACATAAAGAAACGCACGCCGCTCGCGATCGGGCAGCACTTGCGGCCCGTAGCTGATCCTGACCGCGCCATCGTCGAGCTCGCCCGCCTGCGCGAAACGCCACGCACGGGGATCGCTGTCGAGCAGGAATTCGGCGCGCACATACGCGTGCGGCTCGAACAGCTCGGGGATCGTCACCGTCCTTCCGTCGAGCTTGTCGAGCAACGCTTCGACCACGTTGAAACCGTAGCCGTCGCGCACGATGTCGCAGATGAAGCTGCCCGCGATGCGCGGATTCAGTTCGATCACGTGCGGCACGCCGTCATGCACGATGCAGTCGAGATGCACGGGCCCCCACGTGAGCCCGGCGGCGGCCGTCGCACGCGTGCCGACGTCGATCAATGCGCGCAGCGTGTCGGCGTCGAGATCGAGTTCCGACGTATACCCTCGCTCGAGAAAACCTGCACCATGCCGCTTCAGCTTGCGCAGCGCGCCGACGTAGCGGCCGTCGAAATACTCGACGCAATATTCGCTGCCCGCCAGGAATTCCTCGATGACGACGCGTTCGGTTGCAAGCGCGGGTGCGTCGGCCTGCGCGGCGGCGGCGAGCGTGTCGAGCTGCGCGCGCACGGCGGCGATGTCCTCGCAGCGGCGCACGCCGTCGCTCGCGGAACCTTCCGACGGCTTGACGACCACCGGAAAGCGCAACGGGGCAGCCGCCGCCGCGAGCGTCGCCGGCGCGGCCAGCGTACCCGCGACGAACTGCGCGGCCGGGATGCCGTGCTCGGCGAGCAGCGCTTTCTGGTTCGACTTCGACACCGCGTGCGCGACGTGCCGCGCATCGGGACCGGGCAACCCGAGCGCATCGGCGACCGATGCCGCGGTGCGCGCATAGGTATCGTGCGCGGTCGTCACGCGCAGCGTGTCGAGTTCGTCCGGAAAGTGCGCGCGCAGCCAGCCGGCGAGCTGGCCGGCGTCAGGCGCGAGGTTGACAGTCTCGACGCCGTCGGGAAACACGCCGTCGAGACGATGCCCGGGCGCGGTGATGACGGTCACGGCCACCTGGCGTGCGAGGGCGGCGCGCACCAGCGCGATGCTGCTGCCGGTGGCGCGTGCGCCGATCACGATGAGTCGCTTCATAAGGAATCCTTGATCGAGGGCGGAAGAGGGAAACCGGCTAGCGTGCGCGCCTGCGCAGGCGCTGCGCCTCGAGGCGCGGCAGCAGATGCTGGACGACGCGCGGCAGCGTATAGATCGGCAACTGCGCGCACGCGAACACGAGCGCCATGGTCGGCGTCGCGGCCAGCCCGAGCGCGGCCCACATCAGCCCGACGTTGCGATTGGCGACGATCAGCGCGACGTTCAGGCGCGTGCGGACGTCGCCGGGCGTGAGCCCGTACGCGACGATCTGAAAACCGGCGTTGACGGCGAACGCGAGTGCGATCGCCGTCAATGCGCGGTGCGGTGCATCGATGATCGACTGCTGCATGCCGGCCATCGTGCCGAGCGCGAATATCAGCAGCGCGACGACGACGATCGCGTCGATCGGCGTCGCATGGCGGGCGAGCCGCTCGCCGGCAAAGCGCCGCACGAGCAGCGCGACGCCCTCGGCGCTGCCGATCAGCAGCGCGAGCCGCAGCGCGAGGCTCGACGGCGAGATCGACACCGCCGCGTCGTGGCTGAACCAGGCGGTCAGCAGCGGCGCGGTCAGCGGCACGAACACCATCGACGCGAGCGTCGCGACGAGCGCGACACTGGCGTCGAGAGACAGCATGCGCGCGATCGTCGACGTGCCGCTCGACGGCGGCGCGCAGTAGGCGATCACCAGTGCCACGACCCAGTCGTACGGCAGGCCGGCGAGCCGCGCGGCGACGCCGAGCGCGATCGGGCACGCGATCATCGTCATCGCGGGCAGCAGCAGCGACACCGCGGGCCGTCGCGCGACCGCGCGCACGGCGCTCGGCTCGACGCGCAGCAGTGTGCCGAGCACGAACACGAACACGGTAACGGGCATCAGCGGCCGCGCGAGCGCCGCGAGCGGCGGCACCAGCAGCCCGAGGCCGACGCCGCACGCGAGCACGGTCGGACCGCGCCGCACCAGCGCGGCGATCAGTGCGCGCACGGGCGAACCTCGGGCGGGCGGCGAACCGGGGTGGAGCCGAAGCAGGCAGCGGATGGCATGCGGATTCCTTGGAAGGGCGGCCGGCAGGGAATACCCGCTAGGCTAATCCGGAATATTGGTGAAGTAAAATGATATAAGATGAATCGGAAACAAGAGAAACTGATATGAACATCCCTCTGCTCGAAACTTTCCGGGCCGTCGTGCAGGAAGGCAGCGCGTTGCGTGCGGCCGAACGGCTCGGCTGTACGCAATCGAACGTCACCGCGCGGCTGCGTCAGCTCGAGGAGTCGCTGGATGCGCCGCTGTTCGACCGGCACGGCAAGCGGCTGGTGCTGAACGATGCCGGGCGCCGGCTGATTCCGTATTGCGACCGCATCCTGCGCCTCGTCGACGAGGCGACGCAGGTGGTGCGCGAAACGCCGGTTGCGCGCAGCTTCCGGCTCGGTTCGATGGAAAGCACGGCCGCCACGCGGCTGCCGGCGCTGGCCGCCGCGCTGAAGGAACGCGACCCGGCGCTCGGCCTCGCGGTGCAGATCGGCAGCGAGCCGGATCTGGCCGACGCGCTGCTGCGCGGCCGGATCGACGCGGCGCTGACCGCACGGGCGGTGGTCCGGCCCGGGCTGCATTACGAGCCCGCGTTCGCGGAAGACATGGTGCTGGTGAGCGCGGCAACCGTCACGCGCCGGCAACTGCTGGCCGACAACACGGTGCGCTTGCTCGCGTTTCACGATGGCTGCCCGTATCGCGCGGTCGCTGAGCACTGGCTGAGGGCGCGAGGCGTCACGATCGAATCGGTGTCGTCGTTCGGCACGTTCGGCGCGATCCTCGGCTGCGTGGCGGCCGGGATGGGCGTCGCGATCCTGCCGAAGCGGATCACGACCGACCACGTGACGCGCAAGGAGCTGCGCACGCACGCGTTCGACGATCTCGACAGCGTGACCACCTACCTCGTCACGCCCGACGAAGCGCCTGCCTTGCCCGAGCTCGACGCGTTGCGCGCGGTGCTCGGCCGGCAGGCGGGGGCGCTGCTCGCGCGCTGATACACGCCCTAGGCCGGCGCAACCGCGCCTTCGTCCGCGAAGAAATCGGCCTCGATCTCGCGAATCCGCCGGCAATCCTCGAGCAGTCGCTCGAAGGTCGGGCTGTACAGGCCGACCGTGCCGAGCGCGGTCTGCAGGTCGGTGGTCACGCGCAGCGTGTCGCCGACCTTGATCCACTGCTTGAGTCCGACGAACGACGGCAGCGCCTGGATCGCCTGCCACGTGAAATCCTGCCGCAGCACGCCGTTGCGCGACGACAGCAGCAGCACGTGCCCGCAGTACCCGCGAAAATCCGTCGGCGCGGCCACATCGCCGAACAGCCGCTCCGGATGCAGCACCGCTTCGACGGCGGCCGACACGTGATTCTCGCCGCTGACCGCACTCGTCAGCCGCGGATCGAGGCTGCCGTGCAGCCGCGCGTTCAGCTCGACGATCGTCGGGCCGTCGGCCGTATCGAACAGCTCCAGGTGGGTCGGCCCGAAACGCACGTCGAGCGCGTCGAGCACGTCGGCCGCGTAGTCGAGCAGCGGGGCGTAGCGCGTGTCGGCGTGGTTCAGCACCAGCATCTTGTCGAGCCGCGGCGCGTGCGTGCGGTCGCGATGCACTTCCCACAGGCTGACCACGCGGTGCCGGCCTTCGAACGACACCGAGTCGACGATGTATTCCTGCCCCTCGGAATAGCTCTGGATCACGATGTCGTCGTTCGGCTGGTTGTACAGCGAACGGGTGGCCAGCACGTCGCGCGCGGCGGCCTCGACCTGCTCGAGCGTCCGGCAGATCTTCACGCCGGCCACGCCCGCGCTGCGTGCCGGCTTCACGACGAGCGGCAGCGTGCCGTGCGCGCGTGCCCAATCGAGCGCCTCATCGACCGACGTGCTGTGAAAGTGCGCCGGCGCGCGCAGCCCGGCCTGGCGAATGCGTTCGTTCATCGCGAACTTGTCGCGCCGCGCGGCGGAGGTCGCGAGCGGGTTGCGCGACGGCACGTCGAGCCGCTCGGCCAGCGTGTCGGCCAGCTCGAGCGCCGCATCGAGGCCGTGCAGCACGGCGCCGATCCGCAGATCGCTCAGTTGCGCGAGTGTCGCGTCGATGTCGCCGCGATGCTGGACCTGGCGGATGTAGTCGGATGGCACGAACTGGTTCCGGTAGATTTCCGGCAGATCGGGGTCGCTGATCACATGCGCGCAACGGATGCCGTATGCACGAAACGCGGGGGCCAGGTAGGCGGCGGTCGACGCGCCGTCGACGATCAGGACGGTATCGATGAAGCGATGCTGCATGGATTCCTCGCTCGGTTGGGGATCGGTTGAAGGAGGTCGGGCGACGGCGCGCTCAGGGCCGCGTGCCGGTACCGGATGCGTCGCGGGGCCAGCGTACGGCCAGCACGACACAGATCGCGACGAGCACGGCCGCGATCGCAAACGCGCGCGTCGCGCCGGCCACGATTGCCGCGCCCTGGCCGGCGACCAGCGCACCGAGTGCCGCGACGCCGATCGCGGCGCCTACCTGGCGCGCGGTATTGAGGATCGCGGACGCGGTGCCCGAACGGCCGGCTTCGACGCTGCCGAGCATCGTCGACGTCAGCGCGGGAATCGCGATGCCGCCGCCGATCGCCATCGCCGCGAGCCCGGGCGCCAGCAGCACGTACGGCGTGTGCGCGGCGAGCGTCTGCCACAGCCACACGTAGCCGGCGAGCGAGACGGCGAGGCCGATGATGACGGTCGCGCGGAAGCCGTAGCGGACCGCGAGCCGTGCGCTAGCGATGTTGGCGAGCATGATGATCGTGAGCGGCGCGAGCGCGAGCCCCGATTCGGTCGCCGTGAAGCCGCGCGCGTTCTGGAAATAGACGCTGAGCGAGAAGATCAGTCCGTAGAACGCCGCATTCGTGATCGCGCCGATCGCGAGCACGCCCGGCACGCGCGGGAGCCGGAACAACGCGAGCTGCAGCATCGGCGCGGACACGCGCCGTTCGATCGCGACGAACAACGCGCCGAATACGACCGACGCGATCAGCGCGCCGGCCGCATACGGGTCACCCAACCCATGCGCGCCGGCCCGGATGATCCCGCCCGTCAGCAGCCCGAGCACGAGCACCGCGACGAACTGGCCGGCCGGATCGAACAGCCGCGTGCGTGCGGCGGCCGAATCCCGCACGCGGCGCAGCGTGAGCCACAGCCCGAGCGCGCAGATCGGCAGGTTGATGAAGAAGATCGCGCGCCAGCCGAGCGAATCGATCAGCAGGCCGCCGAGCGTCGGCCCGGCCGCGCTGATCGCGCCACCGGTCGCGCTCCACCACGCGACGGCTCGCACGCGGGCGGCGGCATCGTTGGCGCACGCATGGGTGATGAGCGCGAGCGACGTGGGCAGGATCATCGCGGCGCCGACGCCTTGCGCGACCCGCGCGGCGACCAGCGCGGCCAGCGACGGCGCGAGCGCGCAGCCGAGCGACGCGAGCAGGAACAGCGCAAGGCCGTACGCGAACAGCCGGCGGCTGCCGAAGCGGTCGGCCAGCGTGCCGGATGTCAGCAGCAGCGCGGCGAACGACAGCGTGTACGCATCGACGATCCACTGTAGTCCGTGGACGCTCGATCCGAACGCGTGGCCGAGGCTCGGAATCGCGACGTTGACGACGGTCACGTCGAGCTGCACGATCGCGAAGCCGAGGCTCGCTGCCGCGACGGTCGGGAAGATCGCGCGCAGCGACGTGCGGCTCGAATCCGCGGTGGGGGTCGGCACGCGGTCGACGCGGTCGAGCGTCGGGGCACGGTCGCTCATCGCGGCTCCCGGGGCGTGCGGCAGGTATGCGGCGGCAGGCGGTATCGATTCATCGGGCGGGTTTCCGTATGGCGGATGAAGGAAGCCGGCTACCCGTCGGGGCGCTGGCCGCATCGTCGAATCCGACAGAAAACTAGCATCGACCCGTTGGCGAATACAAATAATAAGCAGCGATTTTTTAACAAGTATTCGTGTTAAGGGATGACGCCAGGGACGTGAACCGGTTCCGTGCGCATTGCTGAACTTATATCGATAATTTTTGTTTGCAATCGAATTAATATCATTTCGCAATGCAATGACGGTCTCCTAGTCTTGTCGAGCGCTTCGCCCCGAGGACGGCGGAGCGCGGCGGTGTGCCACGCCGCTCTTCGAACCGGATCTTTATACGAGAGACCTATGACCTATCTCGCAGATGCACGCATCGCTTTGACGGCAGCGGAATCCGCTCACATCCGCAACACGCTCGGCGCGCTGGATTACGACCCGGCCGGCGGCGCAAGCTATATCAGCGCAGTCCGCAAGCTGGCCTACAACGCGTTTCCGGACCGGATCGTCGACGCATTCGATCGGGCCAAGGCGCCGACCGCGGACGCGCACGGCTCGATCGAGATCGACAACCTGCCGATCGACGACGACGTGAAGGGCAGCCCGCGGTTCGAGGAAACCGGCCGCTCGTTCAAGGCCGGCGTGCTGAGCGAGAACGTGCTGGTCGCGTTGAGCACGCTGGCCGGCGAGCCCTACTCGATCGCACACGAGGGCCGCGAGCTGGTGAACAACCTGACGCCGCACAAGGCGACCGCACGCGACTACACGGGCCTCGGCTCGGAGGTCGAGCTCGACTTCCATATCGAGAACGCCGCGCAGGCGCACATGCCGGAAGGCGACACGTCGCCGTTCGCGCTGTTGCTGCTCGGCGTGCGCAGCGAGGCCGGCGGCGGCCCGTACACGCGGCTCGCCGATGCGCGCCGTGCGCTGCAACTGCTGTCGCCGGACGATATCGCGCAACTCTACGGCGAGCACTACATCATCCGCGTGCCGTACCGGTGGCGCGGCGCGGCGCCCACGCCGCGCGACAACACCGACCTGAGCGCCGTGTTGTCGGGGCCGCTCGATGCGCCGCGCGTGACGGTCGCGTTCTATCCGGACATGGTGCTGGCAGTCAACACGCGCGCGCAGGAAGCGCTGGCCAACCTGTATCGCGCGGTGCGCGAGGTGTCGTTCGGCGTGCAGGTGTCGCCGGGCAAGCTGGTGCTGATCAACAATCACTTCACGCTGCATTCGCGCGACCGCTTCGATCCGCAGTACGACGAGAACGACCGCGCGTTTCGCTGGGTGCAGCGCGTGTTCGTCGCGCGCAGCCTGTGGAATTTCCGCGCGTTCACGCCGCTGCAGGCACGTGTGTTCGACCCGAAGGCGCTGTATGCGGGCGAGTCGGCGCAGGCGAGGCAGCCGTCGCTCGTCGTGCAACCGGCGCCGCAACGTGCGGCCGCGGTCGAACTCGAAGCGACGCCTGCGTGATCGACCCGGTGGGGCAGCGACCGGCGCCGGCCTGCTGCCCGCACTCACGCCAAGCATCCTCGAATAAAAACAGGATTCCACAAGACATGAGCAGACCCGCCTTTGCCGTTACACGCATCGCCCGCGTGCTGGCCGCCGCGCTGATCGCCGGGAGCGCCGTCGCCGCGCACGCCGCATCGTTCGACCTGAGCCCCGAGCAGCCGGCCCGGCAGCGCGGCACCGTAAACCCGGCCGTCGAGCAGGCGCTGCCGGCCGGCTTCCGGTTCGCCGAAGCGAACACGCTGACGATCGGCATCGCGCCGAACCTGCCGCCGCTCAGCACCTATGCGACCGACGCACGCACGGTGGTCGGCTTCGATCCCGATCTCGCGCAACTGATCGCGGACAGCGCCGGCCGCAAGCTGAAGATCGTGCCGCTCGCGTGGGCCGACTGGCCGCTTGCGCTGCAGTCGGGCAAGGTCGATGCGGTGATCTCGAACGTGACGGTGACCGAGCAGCGCAAGGAGAAGTTCGATTTCTCGACTTACCGGAAGGACCAGCTCGGCTTCTACGTGAAGACCGGCAGCAAGCTGGCTGCGATCCGCGAGCCGAAGGACGTCGCGGGGCTGCGCGTCGTGACCGATTCGGGCACGAACCAGGAAAAGATCCTGCTCGAATGGAACCGGCAGAACGTCGCGCGCGGCCTCGCGCCGGTCGAGATCCAGTATTACGCGGATGCGGCCGAGCGCTGGGTCGCGCTGCAGTCGGGCCGGGTCGACACGATCTTCAGCGTGAATTCGATGCTCGCGTACCAGGCGTCGCTGCGCGGCGATGCGAAACTGATCGGCACCGTCAGCGGCGGCTGGCCGCGCACCGCGGATATCGCGATCACGACCCGCAAGGGCAGCGGCCTCGCCGATCCGCTGACGCTCGCGATCAATGCGCTGATCGCGAACGGCAGCTACCGGAAGGCGCTCGATCGCTGGCAGCTGGATGCCGAGGCGATCGAGCGCTCGCAGACCAATCCGCCGGGGCTGCCGCGCACCTGACGACGGCACATGGAGAGGCTCGGGCGAACGGCCACTGTTCCGCTGCAACGTGAAACGGCGGTTGCGATCCGGCTACGGTTTGACGTCGGGCCGTTTCGTGTCCGGCCATTTGCCCGCAATCTCGATCGTCGTTTCCCAGCGGAAGTAGCCCGATACGGTGCCGTCGCGATCGAGCACGGCGAAATCGGCCGTGCACGTGGTGGTGCCCGGAGCCAGCACCTCGCTGTGCCAGAAATGGTCTTTCATCGGCCGGCACGACGGATGCAGCAGGTCATCACCGTCCGGCACCGGCGTGGCGGCGTCACGGATTTCCGCTTCGATCGGCGCGACGATGCCCGCGTCCTTCAGCGCGAACCGGACGAACAGCACGGTGACCTCCGCACGCAGCGCGAGCGCGGTTTCGCGCAGATGAAGCTGGTCGCCCGGCGACAGGCCGGCGAAGAGCCGGTTGTCGTTGTGGCCGACCTGCCCGGCGTCGCCGGGGCTCAACACGTAGATGTGCCGACCGTCGATCACGGTTGGCGCGTCGGCGTCCCGGCTCGCATCGGGATAGGCCGACAGCAGCGTGACGGCGTCGACGATCGCGAGCGCATCGCAACGAACACCAGACATGAGCACCTCCTCCGCAACAAGGGAGCGGCGCGGGCAGCCGTCGTGCGGCCGCCCGCATGCCGCGATCAGTTATGGATCGAGATGAACGGGTCCCACGAGAAGCAACCCTGGCTCTGGCAATTGCGATCGATGATCTGGAACTGGAAGTGGTAGGTCACGCGGCCGACCTTCAGGCATTCCGACGACCAGTAGTAGTTCGCGACCTTCTGACACGTCGGTACTTCGGGCTTGCTGGTGTTCGGCACCGGGATCGACGCTTCCGCGACCCGCGGCGTCGGCGTCGAGATCAGGTCGTTGCCGACGTTGCCGATGAACTTGTAGAACACCACCTGGTTTTCGAAGCCCAGCGACAGGCTCGTTTCGCGCCAGCGGATCAGGTCGCCGACCTGCGCCTTCAGGTCGAGCTCGCCGCCCGCCTGCCCGGAAATGACGTTGTCCTGGTTGGTGACCATGTAGACGTAGCGCCAGTCGATCAGCGTCGGCGCCGCCGGATTCTTGCTGGGATTCGGATATTTTTTGAGAATGGTTTCGGTATCGAACGAAACGAGCACATCGGTAACGCGTGACATAGAAGCTCCCGTTTGAAGTAATGGGACTTATCGTTGCGCGAATTGCTTCGTGCGGCCGCCATCGCCTTGTGCTGCAAGGCTCTTCGCCGGTATCGACACATGCAGCAGCGACGGCGAATGCAGATTATCCCGTTTGGTTAAACGTGGAAGCTGTAAAGGTAAACAGGTCGATAAAATGATTTATAGAGTTAATTTTAAAATCGGAATCAATCGATTCGATGCGTGACATGAATATCACGACATTGAATCTGTTAATTGATTGGCCGATGATGCGCGGGGACGGAAAAAGGGGCGCTTACCGGTAGGTCCACAGCCGGTGCAGCACGAACGTCGTCGGCGGGATCAGCAGGGCGATCGCGACGACACCCATTGCCCGCGGCGCATCCAGCGCCTCGGCGGCGCGCGCGATGAGCATCGTTTCGACGAAGCCGGCGAGCGTGACCGCGAGAAAGCGCATCGCGTTGCGGGTACGCACCGCCGACGAGAAGCTCCACAGCGTATTCGCCAGGTACGAGAACGCGGTGGCGCAGAGGAATGCGATCGCGTTCGCGGTCACCGGCGCCGCATCGAGGCGCGCGAACAGCGCCGTCGCGACCAGCACATGGATCGCGGTCGAGCAGAGCCCGGACACGCCGAAGCGCACGAGCCGCGTGCGCTCGGCCTGGAGCAGCGTGCTCATGGCGGGCGCGGGTCAGCGCGCGCCGATGCGCGCCCGGACCGGCTGCGCGCGCCGGCGAGCCGGCTGCCGGCGTGCGTCGCGCGCGACCGGCAGTTCGATCACCTTGCCGTGCGCCTGGTAGCGGCGGCGGATCAGGTAGACGGGCCGTTGCTTCGATTCGTCGTAGATCCGCCCGACGTATTCGCCGACGACGCCGATTCCGATCAGCTCGATGCCGCCGATGAACAGCGTGACCGAGATCAGCGACGCGTAGCCGAGCACCGGGTTGCCGAACAGCAGCGTGCGCAGGATGATGAACGCGCCGTACACGAACGCGAGCGCCGCGATGCCGACGCCGATGTAGGTCCAGCTGCGCAGCGGCACGGTGCTGAAGCTGGTGATGCCTTCCAGCGCGAAATTCCACAGCTTCCAGCCGGAGAATTTCGAGTGGCCGGCGCTGCGCGGATCGCGCTGGTATTCGATGATCACGGTCTTGTAGCCGACCCACGCGAACAGCCCTTTCATGAAGCGGTGCCGCTCGGGCAGGTTGCGCAGTGCATTCACGACCTTGCGGTCCATCAACCGGAAATCGCCGACGTTCTCCGGCAGCTTCACGTCCGACAGCAGGTTGTGCACGCGATAGTAGAGCGCGGCGGCGGTGCGTTTCGCGAACGAATCGCACGCGCGGTTGCTGCGCTTCGCCGCGACCACCTCCGCGCCGTCGCGCCAGTGTTCGATCATCACCGGGATCAGGCTCGGCGGGTCCTGCAGGTCGGCGTCGAGCGGGATCACCGCATCGCCGGCGGCTTCGTCGAGGCCGGCCGTCAGCGCGGCCTCCTTGCCGAAGTTGCGGGTCAGGTCGATCACGCGCACGCGTCGCTCGGCGGCGCCGATCCGGACCAGGCGTTCCAGCGTGTCGTCGCGGCTGCCGTCGTTCACGCAGACGATCTCGAAGCGGATCGCGTCGATCGCGCTCAGCAACGGAATCACGACGTCGAAGAAGCGCTCGACGGCTTCGCCTTCGTTGTAGAACGGCACGACCAGCGAGACGAGCGGCGTGTAGATGGATTCCCGCATGATGATTCCCCTTGTGATGTCGTCTTACCGGCCGGCGCCGAACGTCGGACGGCCGGTGCGGCGCATGCCGTGCGCCGGGCGGTGGTGTGCTCGGGACGGATGGGCGAACCCGGTCTCGGTCGAGGTATCGCGCGCGTCGGGCATCGACGGCACGTCGCGTCGTTCCTGCGCGATCCGGCTGACGAGCAGCGCGAGCGACGCGAGCGTCACGAGCGGCATGAACTGGAACGACAGGTGCGGCACGACCGCGAGGCCCGCGAGCGGCATCGGCCACAGCAGCATCAGCCATTCGCGGTCGAAGTGGCGCCAGCCGCGCGTCCACGCATAGCGCGCGTACCACGCGATCACGATGCCGTACCAGGTCAGGTCGTAGTCGTACAGATAGGGGCTGACGAGCAGGCATGCGCATGCGAGCGTCGCGGCGCGCAGTGCGTACGAACACGCGCCGCGCCACGCGTAGACGACCGCGATCGCGGCAATCGCCGCCGACAGCAGTTGAAGGCCGCGCGCGACGAGCGCGGGCCAGCCGGCCATCGTCGCGAGCGCGAACGCGGTCGGCATGCGCGCGAGCTGTGCACGGCCGGTGCCGACGATGGCGTAGACGTCGGCGATCACGTGCATGAACGCGACCCACGGGCCGACGCCGAACGCGAGTGTCGCGAGCAGGGCGCCGACCGCGATCGTCGCGGCCCATGCGGTCAGCGCGCGCCATTGGCCGGCACATAGCAGCGCGAGCGGGAACAGTACCGCGAGCTGCGGCTTCATCGTCAGCAACCCGAAGCAGATCCCGGCGCAGACGGGGCGGCGGTTCAGCGCGAGCAGGCCGACGGCGGCGAGCGTCGCGGTGAAGAGGCTCGTCTGTCCGACGATCACCGTGAGGAATACACCGGGGAACGCCAGTGCGCACAGCCACGCGGCATCGCGCTGCACGGTCGCGTGCACCGCCGCCGTGAACAGCGCAGCCGTGATGCCGAGCCACAACACCAGCGCCAGCGTGTACGGCAGCCAGCCGAGCGGCAGCACGAGCAGCAGCATCGTCGGCGGATAGAGCCACGGCTGCGTGCCGTTCGCGAGCGTCATCGTCGGAATCGCGAACTTCTCGATCTCGAACAGCGTGGCGTAATGCCACGCGTCGGCGCCGTGCCCGTGCGCGGCGAGCCACGCGGCGCTCCAGATCGGCGAGAAATCGGGAGACAGCGGTTCGAGTGTGCCGTGCTTCGACAGGATCACGCGGATCAGGTAGAGGGCGATGAACAGCAGTTCCGTCAGTAGCACGGCGGCCGCATAGACGCGCACGCGGTCGCGATTGAGCCAGTGCGGATGGCGGCGCGGGCCCGCGATCGGGAGTTCCGGATGCACGTCGATGGCGGAATGCGCGTGACGGGCGAACGAAGGCGCTTTCATTGCTTGCCTCGCGACGCCAGTGCCGTGCGACGCACGATGACGAACAGCACCGCGAGCAGCACGACGGGACCGATCTGCGGCAGCTTCATCAGCCGGTTGAACATCTCGAAGATCGGCAGCAGCCACGCGATCACGAGGATGCCCTGGTCGCCGGGAAGCCAGCCTTCGTCGAGACCGTGTGCGATCAGGCAGAAGATGGCGATGCCGAGCCACGTCAGTTCGTAGTGCCACAGATACGGTGTCGTCAGAAGCGTGGCGACCGCCAGCACCGCGCCGCGCAGACGCATGTCGTGCGTACGGCGCCAGACGCTGACGGCGGCGGCTATCGCGAGCAGCGCGACCGCCGCCTGGGCGGCAAGCGCGGCGGCGACCGGTGCGCCCGCGAGCCGCAGCGCCGCGAACGGTGTCGGCGACGCGAGCCAGTACGACGCGAGCATGAAATGCTGCTCGCGTACCGTCGACATCGCACGAGCCAGCCCGTGCAGCGCGGCCGGGCCGGCCAGCGCGACGCCGGCCGCGGCGAACAGCGTCGCGCTGATCGCCGCGGCCGCGAAGGTGCGCCACGCACGCGTCGCGATCAGCACGAACGGGAACACGACCGCGAGCTGAGGCTTGATCGCGAGCAGCCCGATCAGCACGCCCGCGAGGACCGGGCGCTTGCCGAGCAGATGCAGCGCGAGTGCCGCGAGGCCGGCGGTCAGGATGCTGTTCTGACCGAACAGCGCGGACATGCACACGGCCGAATACGCGATGACGACCACCATCGCGGCACGCGGCGCGGGAAGATGCGCGCGCAGTCCCGACAACCGCGAGACGGCGAGCGCGTAGCATAAAAGACTGCCCGCGAAAAAGAGGAAGTAAGCGGGCAGGAAAGGCACGAGGGCAACCGGCGCGATGAACAGCAGCATCGTCGGCGGATAGAGCCAGGGAAGCGGCCGGTGTTGGAGAAACGCACCGAAGTGCGCGAACTCGGCCTGCACGAATGACGAAGCGTCGTAGGCCGATGCGGCATGGCCTTGCAACACGAGATGCGATGCGGTCCAGAAGACCGAGAAGTCGGTGCCGGGGCGGGCCGTGGCGTTCGACGTGAAGCCGTTGGTGACGACGCCCCAGACGATCACCAGCGCAGCGAAGAGCATCAGCATGATGCAGCTGTACGGAATGATCCGGTCGGCCGTTAGCCACTGAGCACAGCGTATTGCGCGATCGCGCGTTCCACGATTGGCTGTGTACATGATGCCCCGTCTGTCGTGTGGCCGCGTGGTCTGTCGCAGCCGTTTGATGTTGTCGTGCCTGCGGATCGATCGCTCTGAAATGGCGTTGTCCGTGAATTCATTGTTGAAGAAAAAATCGCGTGATGCAAACCGCGCACGGTCGGACGACATTGAATGTGTTCAGCGATTCGGGTGAAAACCGCCATTTCTGGTATGAGAAAACGCCGCCGCCGGAATTCGTGTTTCTGGCCTGAAACATTCCGCGATTTTTACCGGCTGTGCATGCCGCCGGACCCGCGACGCCCGAGCGGATCGCGGCGTTCGGGAAAATCCCGAGAAAATTTTTTAGGCCCTTTGTGCAGCGCGGCGACGGCGTTTCATGCCGGCTGCATTCGTCGGCACCGCATATATCAAAGTTGAAACATTTCGGTTGTCGGGCGTTTGAGGGGCGGCCGTGTGGATCGCCGGAACCCTTGGTGCGCCTCGATTCCGCCCGGGATGGTCCGCTCTTTGCGTAAGCGTTGGCACGGCAGTCGACGACGTGACGACCGGGCGGTCCAGGCAAACAGCAGACGAACCGGCTCGAGAATCACCTGCGGAAAAGACGGGCCGGAGCGCGTCGGGGAACACGCCGCTCCAGGTCGATCAACCGCGGCAACCGTCGTCGAACGACCCAAGAGACCCGATAGCTTCCGGGCAATAAGAAATCGGCATGGCGGTACATGGGGAATAAAAATGAAAGACCACAGCACATCGCGGATCGCAAGCCGCGTTAAAGACACATTGCAGCTTTGCCGGGAGTTCATCTCTCGTTCAACCGAATTCCATGCGTCGAACGGCAGTCGTGCCGTTCCAGTCGCTCGACTTGTCCGGTTCATCCGGCCGGTCGAACCGTACGCGCGTCTCTCATGCTCCGTCTCGCCGATACCCGTTCGCACGGACAGGGGTGGTCCACCCCGTTTCCGCGACTGATCGTCGGCTTCCGATTTCCAGAGTAGTGCCGGTGGTGCCAGCTCCCGACGTCCTCCGACGAAGGGTATTTCATAGCAGTCCGAAAGGAGAGTGCTCATGTCGAGAATCATCGAAAAGATCGCCTGGTTCGTCGAGGATCAGGACGGTGTGACGGCCATCGAATACGGCCTGATCGCCGCGCTGATCGCGATCGGCATCGTCGGTGCGCTGACGACGGTCGGTACGGATCTGAAGACCGTCTTCAACACGGTCGCCGACGATCTGGATTCGGTCGTAGCAGCCATTTGACGAACGGTACGACGAACGACCCCTCAGGATTGTTCGTCGGCACCACACGGCATCAACAACCTGCCTCGACGTATCGATGCCGGATCATCCGATCCAGCCGGCACCCGAGGCTTCGAAAGTGACTACGCAAGGAGATCACCATGTCCAAGTTCATTCAACAAGTCGGCCGTTTCGTCCGCGATGAAGACGGTGTGACGGCCATCGAATACGGCCTGATCGCCGCGCTGATCGCCATCGGCATCATTGCCGCGCTGTCGACGGTCGGCAAGGACCTCAAGACCGTGTTCACCACGATCGCGGACGACCTCGATTCGGCGGTCGCAGCCATCTGATGGACCGTGCCGCGGACGGCTCGGCTGGTGCAGCGTTCGAGCCGTCCCCGGCGATTCCGTCAACCGGAAACCGGAGACCGTCATGCAAACCATCATGCGTGTCGCACGTGGCTGGATCGCCGACGAACAGGGTGTGACGTCGATCGAATATGCGTTGCTCGCGTCGATGTTCGCCGTCGCGGTGCTGGGCAGCGTCGTCACGCTGAAGGGCTCGCTCGGCGATGCGTACGAGATGATCGCCGCGGCCATGACGGCCGCCGTGAGCACCGCGTTGTCCATGGTTTCCTGATCCACCGATTCGATACGCGAGGTTCGCCATGCTTCCCGTTGCGCCGCCTTACCCGGTTCCGTTGTGCGTGACGCTGCTCGCGGTCGCCGCGGCTAGCACGGACATCGCGTCCCGTCGCATTCCGAACCGTCTCGTCTTGCTCGGCCTGGCCGGCGCGCTGGTTGCGCAGTGCCTGCTGCAGGGCGTGCCGGCGGGCGTGCTCGGATGGCTCGCCGGCGCGGCGACCGGCTTTGGCCTGCTGCTGCCGTTCTACCTGTTGCGCGGCATGGCGGCGGGCGACGTGAAGCTGATGCTCGCGATCGGCGCATGGGTCGGTGCGGAAATGACGTTTTACATCGTGCTGGCCACGTTCCTGGCCGGCGGGATCGGCGCCATCGCCTACGCGCTGCTGCGCGGGCGGATGCGCCAGATGTGGACGAACGTGCGCACGCTGATCGTGCGGCGCTCGCAGGCGGCGCGCGCCGAGGCCGACGACGGCCCCGTCGAGATCGCATCGGTCGGCACGCTGCCGTACGGCGTGGCGATCGCGGTCGGCACGCTGGGCACGCTGTTCGCGTCGTGCGCATAGCGCGGCGGACCCGCAACGAGAACGCAACGAGGACGCAACGATCATGAACACGAACCACACCGAACCGAGACGCGATGCGCAGGTGGCACGCCTGCCCGATCCGCCGCCGTCGCGAGAGGCCCATACGAAGCCGGGCGCGCAGCTGCCGCCGGCGCCGCGCTCGCTCGCGGAAACCGGATTGAGCATGGCGTTCGTCGGCGGCCTCGTGCTGAAGTCGACGCTGGTGCTCGGCCGCCCGTCGTACGGCGATCTGGTCGAACGGCACTGCCTGCCGCTCGCGGTGCTCGACGAAGTGTTTGCGTTCCTGGTGCGCGAGCATCTCGTCGAGCTGACCCATCGCGGCGCGACGGATCTCGACGTGACGTTCCGCCTGACCGATGCGGGCCGCGTGCTCGCGCTCGAGGAACGGGAACGCAGCGGCTACAGCGGCCCCGCGCCGGTGACGCTCGACGCGTATCTCGCGAGCGTGGCCGCGCATTCGGTGCGCAAGCTGCACATTGGCCAGAGCGACGTGTGGGCGGCGTTCGAAGGCATCGTGATCGACACGGCGGTGCTCGATGCGGCGGCCGCCGCGCTGAACGCGGGCCGGCCGCTGCTGATCTACGGCCCGGCCGGCAGCGGCAAGACCTTTCTCGCCGAGCGGCTCGGCGCGCTGATGCACGGCCGCGTGCCGATCCCGTACGCGATCTGCGCGGCCGGCGAGGTGATCGAGGTCTACGACCCGCTCGCGCACGTCGACGTCGGGTCGCAGGCCGGCGGCCAGTCGGTCGATCGCCGCTGGCGCCTGTGCGAACGGCCGGTCGTGATGTCGGGCGGCGAGCTGACGCTCGACGAGCTCGACCTGCGTCGCGACGAAGCGGCGGGCTTCTACCAGGCGCCGCCGCACATGAAGGCGAACATGGGCATGTACGTCGTCGACGATCTCGGCCGCCAGCGCGTCGAGCCGCGCGACCTGCTCAACCGCTGGCTGCGGCCGCTCGATCGCGGCGTCGATTTCATGACGCTCGAATCCGGCAACCGCTTCGTGATGCCGTTCGACGTGTGGCCGGTGTTCTCGAGCAACCTGGCGCCGGAGCAGTTCTGCGACGACGCGTTCATGCGCCGCCTCGGCTCGAAGCTGCACGTCGGCGCGATGTCGATCGACGACTACCGCGCGGTGTACGACGCGGCCTGCGCGTCGCTCGGGCTCGTGTCGGCGAGCGATGCCTTCGACTTCCTGCTGCATCGGCTGCACCTGCCGACCGGCAAGGCGTTTCTCGCGTGCTTTCCGGCGGACCTGCTGCGCCTCGTGGCCGCCGGCGCGCGTTACCGCGGAGATCCGCCCGAGGTGACGCACGACGCGCTGTACGACGCGTGGGCGAGTTATTTCGGCGCGGCGCCTGAACGGGACGGCAGCCATCCGCCGCCCGTCGAGCGCGGAGGCCGCACGTTCATCACCGGTTGAGCCGTTTCTTTCACGATTCGTCGAGGAGCATTGCCATGAAAAACAGTCGAGCGCTCATGATGCTGGTCGTCGCGATGGTCGCGGGTCTCGCCGCGGTCGTGTTCGCGTCCCGCTGGCTGGTACAGACGTCCACGAGCTCGGTCACGTCCGTCGCGGTGGCCACCACCGACCTGAACCTGGGCGAGCCGCTCGGGCCGAACCAGATCCACATGGTCAGCTGGCCGGCCGGCAGCGTGCCGACCGGCGCCTTCACCGATACGAAAACGCTCGAAGGGCGCGTCGTGCGCACCAGCCTCGCGCGCGGCGAGCCGGTGATCGAGTCGAAGCTCGCGCCGGTCGGCACGAAGGGCGGGCTGTCCGCGGTGATCGCCGACGGCAGCCGCGCGATCACGGTGCGCGTGAACGACGTGGTCGGCGTCGCGGGCTTCGCGCTGCCGGGCAACTACGTCGACGTGATCGTCAACACGCAGGAACAGCAGGGCAAGACCGACGGGCAGAGCATCTCGAAGATCGTGCTCGAGCACATCCTCGTGCTCGCCGTCGCGCAGCAGGTCAGCCGCGACGACACGGCGCCGAAGGTGGTCAACGCGGTGACGCTGGAAGTCACGCCCGACCAGGCCGAACGGCTCGACCTCGCACGCAGCGTCGGCACGCTGTCGCTCGTGCTGCGCAACCAGGTCGACCAGAAGACGCTGACCACCGGCGGCGCGACCAAGCTGACGCTGCTCGGCAAGGAACCCGTGCCGGAAGCGGCACCGGCGCCCGTCCATGTGCGGCCGGTCCGCGTGCACGTCGCGTCGCACGCGGCGCCGGAAGTCCGGCGCGACTGCGTCGGCGTGCTGACGGGCGTGAAGGGCAGCGTCGAATGTTTCTGAAACGAATGCAGATAGCCAGACCAACAAACCGGCCGCCGTCATCGCGCGGCGGCCTTGGAAGTCGATAACCGGCACGGCGCCGGTCTCTCGGGGGATCAGACGAAATGAAGATCAAACCGCAACGCACAGGTACCGGCCCGCTGCGCACACGCGTCGCACGGGGCACGATGATGGCCGCGATCCTCTGTTCGGGATGGCTGACCGTGTATGGCGCACTCGCGCAGGAGGGCATCGAGTCGGCGGTGCTGACCAAGGGCGGCGCCAGCGCGCCGGCCGCGGTCGGCAAGGGGCCGATGCAGATGACGATCAGCATGGCGCCGGTGCCGGCCGCCGCGCCCGCCACGTCGGCGGGGCCGCTGCGCGGGCCGAACTGCGTCGGCGCCGTGCGCGAATCGACCAGCGTCGCCGTGCCGCTCGGCAAGTCGCTGCTGGTGCCGATGCCGGAGCCGGTCCGCAATCGGACGATCGGCAATCCGGCCGTCGCGCAGGCGACGATGGTGTCGCCGCAGACGCTGTACATCCTCGGGCTTGCGGTCGGCACGACCAACATGATCGTGCAGGGCAGGAGCGGCGCATGCCGCGTGATCGACGTCGCGGTCGGCGCGGACGCCGGCGGCCTGCAGGCGTCGCTGCTGCAACTGATGCCGAACGAGCGCGACATTCATGTGTCGACCGCGGCCGGCACGATCGTGCTGGCCGGCACCGTGTCGAGCTCGCAGGCCGCGCAGCAGGCCGTGCAGATCGCCCATGCGTACGGTGACAGCGCGGGCGATGCGGCAGGCGGCAAGCAGGGCGGCGGCGTGCTCAACATGCTGAACGTCACGTCGCCGCAGCAGGTGATGCTCGAGGTGAAGGTGGCCGAGGTGTCGAAGACGCTGATCAACCAGATGGGCAGCGCGTTCAACATCCAGGGCGGCTTCGGTTCGTGGAGCGGCGCGCTGGTCAGCAACCTGCTCGCGGGCGTCGCGAGCGGCGCCGTGTTCAACAAGGCGAACAACAAGCCGTTCAGCATCGCGGCCGACGCGCAGAACACCGACAACCTCGTCAAGATCCTTGCGGAGCCGAACCTCGTGACGATCAGCGGCCAGGAAGCGACGTTCCTCGCGGGTGGCAAGATCTTCATCCCGATCCCGCAGAGCGGCAGCAACGGCGTCTCGTCGATCACGCTGCAGGAAGAGGAATTCGGCGTCGCGCTGAAGTTCACGCCGACGGTGCTGGCCAACGGCCGGATCAGCCTGAAGGTCGCGCCGGAAGTGTCGGAACTGTCGCAGACGGGCGTCACGCTGAGCGCGTCCAACATCGGCGGCACGTCGATCCTGCCGCTGATCACGACGCGGCGCGCGTCGACGACGGTGCAGATGAGCGACGGCGAATCGTTCGCGATCGGCGGGCTGATCAAGGACAACGCGAGCGGCGCGCTGAAGGCGATTCCCGGCGTCGGCGAAGTGCCGGTGCTCGGCGCGCTGTTCCGCAGCACGTCGTTCCAGCAGGATCGCACCGAGCTGATCTTTCTGATCACGCCGCACCTGGTGAAGCCGCTGCAGACCGCGGACGTCGCGCTGCCGACCGACAGCTTCTCGAAGCCGAACGAAGTCGACGTCTTTGCGACCGGCAACATGGAAGGCCGTGGCGGCGTGCGCAAGGCAGGCGCGCAGCCGATGCAACCCGCGAACGGCGCAGCCGCTCCGCAGACGCCGGCCCAGGCGCCGGCACCTGCTCCGGCGCCGAAATCGGAAGCACCGGTCGCGCCGGCCGCGCTGCCCGCACCGCGCGCGCCGCAAGACGCCGACGTGCAGCCGCCGGTGCCGGCCGAGCCGCCGAAGGCGCCGGCGCCGGTCGCGGCCGCCGCCCCGCAGTCCGACCTGGCCACCGCGGCGCGTGTCGCGCGCATCGAAGCCGCCGCCGCGCGCCTCGCGGCCGCCGGCCCCGAACCGTCGGCCCAGCCGGCAGCGCGACCGAAGCACCGGAGCGCGGCGGCGCCGAAAGCGCAGATCGCGCGCGCCGGCGCGGAACCCCAGTCCACCGATCGTTGAAACCATCCAAGGGGAAGCTCATGAAATCCGCCTACCTCGTATTCGTGCGCCGCGCGGCGCTCGCCGCCCCGCTCGCGTTCACGCTTGCCGGCTGCATGTCGTCGACCCCGGTGTGGGACAGCCGTTTCGGCGATTCGGTCCGCACCGTGATGCACGCCCAGATCATCGATCCGCATGCCGGCGAACGTCCGGTATCGGCATCGGGGGTCGACGGCGGCGCCGCCGCGTCTGCGCTCGACAACTACGACAAGTCGTTCAAGCAGGTCCAGCCGCCCACCAATGCGTTCGTGATCGGCATCGGCAAGTCCACCCAGTAACGACGGCACGCTCAGGGAGAACGCCATGAACCGCGCAGCCCGCTACCCGAAAGTCACGCGTCGCAGCCTGCACCGCCAGCGCGGTGCCGTCGCGATCATCGTCGGTCTCGCACTGGCGGTGATGATCGGGTTCGTCGGGCTGGCGCTGGATCTCGGCAAGCTGTACGTCACGCGCAGCGAACTGCAGAACAGCGCCGATGCCTGCGCGCTGTCCGCCGCGCGCGACCTGACGTCGGCGATCAGCCTGTCGGTCGCCGAGGCCGACGGCATCGCCGCCGGCCACCTGAATTTCGTGTTTTTCCAGAAGAAGTCGGTACAGATGTCGACCAACGCGAACGTCACGTTCAGCGATTCGCTGACCAACCCGTTCCTGACCAAGAACGCGGTCACGACGCCGGCGAACATCAAGTACGTGCAGTGCACCGCGACGCTGAGCAACATCGCGCACTGGTTCATCGAGGTGCTGAACGTGCTGCCGGGAACGAAGCTCGCGAATGCGGCGGAAGTGTCGGCGAGCGCGATCGCGACCGTCGGCGGCGGGCAGACCACCTGCGCGATCCCCGTGTTCGTGTGCCGTGGCCCGTCCGATCCGGCCTACAAGGTCGGCGACTGGATCTCGTCGCCGTCCGGGTCGTCGTCGACCTACGGGCCCGGCAACTTCGGCTGGGCGGCGCTCGACGGCTCGACGAACGAGACGACGCTCGCGAGCGAGCTGTCGGGCAATACCTGCAACATCACGAGCCCGCCCGATCTGGCCACCACGGGCATGAAGTCGGCGTCGCAGCGTGCGTGGAATACGCGCTTCGGCATCTATACGAACGGCGCGAACGGTTCGAGCGGCCAGCCCGACTTCACCGGCTACGCATACGTCGGGCCGAACTACGGGCCGCCCGGAACGGCGGGCATCAAGGGTGACGCATACACGCAGTTCGTGGCCGACCGCGCGAGCTTCAAGCCTTACCAGGGCGACGGCGCGCCGCCGTCGGGCAGCGGCATCGCCACCAACGGCACGGCGACGGCGAGCAACTACTCGACGTACGGCAGCGACCGGCGCCTCGCGCTCGCGCCGGAAGGCGACTGTTCGACGCTGAAGGGCAGCAGCGGCAAGGTGCACGTCACGCAATGGGATTGCGTGCTGATGCTCGATCCGCTCCCGTTCAGCGCGGGTAGCGGCGCCGTCGTCGCGCACCTCGAATACCTCGGCTCGTCGGTCTCGGGCAACAACCCGTGCGCGACGCATGGCTTGCCCGGCAGCGGCAGTGCGTCGGGCACCCAGGTGCCGATGCTCGTTCAATAGCGGAGAGACGATCATGAAGAAGCCGCCGATTCGTCGTTCGCGCACCCGTGGCGTCGTCGCCGTCGAGTTCGCGCTCGTGCTGATGCCGATGATCATGCTCGCGACGGGCGTGGCCGAGTTCGGTCGCGCGATCTACCAGTACGAGACGCTGACCAAGGCCACGCGCGACGCGGCACGCTACCTGTCGGTCTGGCTGCCGACCGACAGCGCGTATCCGGTGTCGCAGGCGCAGTGCCTCGTCGTGTACGGCAGCACGACGTGCGGCTCGTCGGGCACCGAGCTGGTGCCCGGGCTCACGACGTCGATGGTCACGATCTGCGACGCACAGCGCACGACCGGCTGCAGCGATGCGTCCGACCCGTCGCAGTTCGCGAACCTGCCGACCTACGATTCGAACAACAACGCGGCGAGCGGCACGGCCACGGGCGCGATCAACGTCGTCGAAGTGAAGATCTCGGGCTACCAGTACCAGCCGATCCCCGCGTACCCGTGGCTGCCGTCGATCACCTTTGGCAACATCGTCACCGTGATGAGGCAAGTGTCATGAGCGCGCGCCATTTCCCGCTGTCACGCCGGCGCGCGCAGCGCGGCGTCGCGATCGTCGAATTCGCGCTGATCGCGTCGGTGCTGATCATGCTGCTGATCGGCATCTTCGAGTTCGGCCGCGTGCTGTTCTACTGGAACACCGCGAGCGAGGCCGTGCGTCTCGGCGCGCGCACCGCGGTGGTCTGCGACGTGAACGCCGCGGGTGTCGTGAAGCGCGTGCGATCGCTGCTGCCGCTGCTGTCGAGCGCGAACGTGTCGGTCAACTACACGCCGTCGAGCTGCGACGTGAACACGTGCTCGTTCGTGACGGTGAGCGTCACGAACGTCACCGTCAAGACCATGATCCCGTTCATGAACGTCACGGTCAGGATGCCGCCGTTCACGACGACGCTGCCGCGCGAAAGCCTGAATTCCGCGACGGGCGGCTCCGCCTGCAACTAATCGAAAAGACGAGGCACACGACATGATCAATATCCTCGTAGCTTCCGACGATACCGCGCGGATCACGCAGATCGCGCGTCTCGTGGCCGACTGCGGACGCTATCGCACGACGCGCGCCACCGGCCGCCCGTCGCAGATCGAGCATCGCACCGACGGGCTCGATGCGTTCGACATCCTGCTGATCGACGGCACGTCGCTCGATCCATCCGAGCTGTCGGCGATCGAGCGCATCTGCCGCGCGCATGCGGGCCTGACCTGCATCCTCGTGACGGCCGACGCATCGCCGCACGTGCTGCTCGACGCGATGCGCGCGGGCGCCCGCGACGTGCTGCAGTGGCCGCTCGATCCGCAGGCGCTCGGCAACGCGCTCGGGCGGGCGGCCGCGCAAAGCACGCGGCGCGATACCGACGACACGCGGATCGTGTCGTTCATGTCGTGCAAGGGCGGGGTCGGCACGAGCTTCGCGGCCGGCAATATCGCGTTCGAGATCGCCGAGGGCTTCAAGCGCCGCGTGCTGCTGATCGACCTGAACCAGCAGTTCGCCGATGCGGCATTCCTCGTCAGCGACGAAACGCCGCCGTCGACGCTGCCGCAGCTGTGCGCGCAGATCGAGCGGCTCGACGGCGCGTTTCTCGACGCGAGCGTCGCGCACGTGACGGAAAACTTCCACGTGCTGGCCGGCGCCGGCGACCCGATCAAGGCCGCCGAGATGCGCGAGGACGCGCTCGAATGGATTCTCGGCGTCGCCGCGCCGCGCTACGACTTCGTGATCTTCGACGTCGGCGTCGGCATCAACCCGCTGTCGATGGTCGCGCTCGATCGCAGCGACCAGATCCAGATCGTGCTGCAGCCCGCGATGCCGCACGTGCGCGCCGGCCGCCGGCTGCTGGAAATTCTCGTGTCGCTCGGCTACTCGACCGACCAGTTGCGGCTGATCGTGAACCGCACGACCCGCGCGAGCGAGCGGACTCGCACCGCGCTCGAGGAAGTGCTCGGCCTGCACGCGGCCTGCACGATTCCCGACGACCCCGACACCGTGCTCGAAGCGATCAACCAGGGCCATCCGGTGTCGCGGCTCGCGCGCGGCTCGGCCGTCGTCCGGGCGTTGCAGGGCTGTGCGAAGCAACTCGTCGACGGCGAAGTGCGCGCGGGACGCGGCGCGACGCACAGCGAACCGTTGATGTCCCGGCTGTTCGGCCGCAAGGCCACGCCGAAGCTCAAGTCGATGTAATTCTTTCGGGGAACCATCATGTCATTGCGCGAACAGATGTCCTTGCACCGGGCCCAGCCGCTGGCGGCCAGTGACGCGGCCGGCCCGGCGCATTCGTCGGTGCGCGACGCATACCAGAAGCTGCGCCGCGACATTCACCTGGCGGTGCTCGAGCGCGTCGAGCTCGAGCGCCTGTCCCGGCTGCATCAGGATCAGATCCGCATGGAAATCGGCGCGCTGATCGCGCACATCCTCGACGAGGAGCGGCTGCCGGCGAACGACATCGAGCGGCGCCAGCTCGCGATCGACGTGTACGACGAGATGTTCGGCTTCGGCCCGCTCGAAGCGCTGCTGCGCGACCCCGGCATTTCCGACATCCTCGTGAACACGTACCGGCAGGTCTACGTCGAGCGCTGCGGCCAGCTCGAACTGACCGACGTGACGTTCTACGACGACGCGCACCTGATGAAGGTGATCGAGAAGATCGTGTCGCGCGTCGGGCGCCGCATCGACGAATCGAGCCCGATGGTCGACGCCCGGCTGCCGGACGGTTCGCGCGTGAACGCGATCATCCCGCCGTCCGCGATCGACGGGCCGCTGATGTCGATCCGGCGCTTCGCGGTCAACCCGCTGAAGATGGACGACCTGGTGCGCTACCACAGCCTGACGCCGCCGATGGCCGAGCTGCTCGACGCGCTGTCGCGCGCGAAGGTGAACGTGCTGGTGTCGGGCGGCACCGGCAGCGGCAAGACGACGCTGCTCAACATCCTGTCCGGCTTCATTCCGCGCAACGAGCGGATCGTGACGATCGAGGACGCCGCCGAGCTGCAACTGCAGCAGCCGCACGTGCTGCGGCTCGAGACGCGCCCGCCGAACATCGAGGGCAAGGGCGAGATCACGCAGCGCACGCTGGTGCGCAACGCGCTGCGGATGCGCCCGGACCGCATCATCCTCGGTGAAGTGCGCGGCGCCGAAGCGCTCGACATGCTCAACGCGATGAACACCGGCCACGAAGGCTCGCTCGCGACGATCCACGCGAACACTCCGCGCGACGCGCTGACGCGGCTCGAGAACATGGTCAGCGTGTCGGGCCTGACGCTGCCGCCGAAGACGATGCGCCAGCAGATCGCGTCGGCGATCTCGGTGGTCGTGCAGGCGGCGCGCCTGACCGACGGCAAACGCAAGATCGTCAGCATCCAGGAGCTGACCGGGATGGAAGGCGACATCATCAACATGCAGGAGATCTTCACGTTCAAGCGCACGGGCGTGGACCGCGACGGCGCGGTGCGCGGCCACTTCTGCGCGACCGGCGTGCGGCCGAAGTTCGCCGAGCGGCTGCAGGCGTTCGGCATCAACCTGCCGGATTCGCTGTACGACCCGTCCGTGCATTACGAGACGGACTGACGCCAGGGCGCCGTGTGCTGCCGGGGAGGCCTCATGAATGCGATCTTTTACGGTTTTGTGATTCTTACCTTCGTCGCGGTCGTGCTGTCGATCGAGGGCATCTATCAATGGTGGAACGCACGGCACGGCGCCGCCGCGCGCCGGATCGAGTCGCGCATTCGCGCGATGTCGGCCGGCGGCAACGTCCAGCAGGAGCGGCTGTCGATCCTGAAGAAGCGCATGCTCGACGAGTCGAAGCCGTTCGACCGGCTGCTGCTGCGCCTGCCGCGCGTGCATGCGCTCGACCTCGTGATCCAGCAGTCGGGCCTCGACTGGACGCTGCCGAAGCTGATCACGCTCAGCGCGACGTTCGCGGCCCTCGCGTGGTTCGTGGCGAGCTTCGCCCGCTTGCCGCAACTCGCCGCGGTGCCGGTCGCGCTGGTCGCCGGGTGGCTGCCGATGACGTACGTGCTGCGCTGCCGTGCCAAGCGGATGCGCAAGCTCGAACGGCAGTTGCCGGACATCTGCGACATGATCGCGCGCGCGCTGCGTTCCGGCCATTCGTTCACGAGCACGCTCGGGATGGTCGGCGACGAGTTTTCCGAGCCGATGGGCGGCGAATTCCGCGTCACGTTCGACGAGGTCAACTACGGCGTGTCGCTGCACGACGCGCTGACGAATCTCGCAACGCGCGTGCCGGTGCAGGACCTGCGCTACTTCGTGATCGCGGTGCTGATCCAGCGCGAGACGGGCGGCAACCTGGCCGAGTTGCTCGAGAGCATCGCCGGGCTGATCCGCGAGCGCTTCAAGCTGTTCGACAAGGTGCGCGTGCTGTCGGCGGAAGGGCGGCTGTCGGCGTGGATTCTCGGGCTCTTGCCGTTCGGCACCGCGGCGGTGATGGCGCTGCTGAACCGCGAGTTCCTGTCGGTGCTCTGGGAGGACCCGGCGGGGATCCGGATGGTCGGCACGATGCTGGTGTCGATGCTGTTCGGCCTGTTCTGGATCCGCCGAATCGTGCGCATTCGCGTCTGACGCGCGAGCCGAATAACGAACCGTTGCGAGGTTGTCATGCAAAACCTGAGCGTGGTCCAGGCCGTGATGCTGGGCGGCTTGTTCATCTTCGTGGCCGGCGGCGTGCTCGTCGCGATGCTGCTGTTCGCGCCGCGCGGCATCCAGCGCCGGCTCCAGCAGGCCGGCGGGACCGGGGCGGGCGGCGTCGCCGGCGCGGGAGACGGCGACGACATGGCGTCGCGCTGGGTCGCGAAGCTGGTCGAGCTGTCCAGCCCGATCTCGAAGCTGTCGGTGCCGAAGGAGGGTTGGGAGAATTCGCCGTTGCGCATCCGGCTGATGAATGCCGGATGGCGCAACCAGAGCGCGGCCGCGGTGTACTTCACCGCGAAGACGCTGCTCGCGCTCGGCCTGCCGTGCGCCGCGCTGCTGGCGCTGATCACCACGTCGCTCGGCGACGAGCGTGCGCTGCTGTCGCTGATCCTCGTCGCGCTCGCCGGCATCGGCTATTACATTCCGAACATCGTGCTGTCGCAGCGGGTCAAGGTGCGCCAGCGGAAGATCTTCGAGGATTTTCCGGACGCGCTCGACCTGCTGACGGTGTGCGTCGAAGCCGGCCTCGGGCTCGACGCGGCGCTGATGAAGGTGAGCGAGGAGCTGCGGTTTCGCAGCGACGTGGTTGCGAGCGAACTCGACCTGCTGCTGCTCGAGATGCGCTCCGGCTTCACGAAGGAGACGGCGCTGCGCAATCTCGCGCTGCGCACCGGCGTGGAGGATATCGAATCGTTCTGCGCGATGCTGATCCAGGCCGACCGGTTCGGCACGAGCATCAGCGAATCGCTGCGCGTGCTGTCGGACATGCTGCGCACGCGGCGCCGGATGCGCGCGGAGGAACGCGCGGCGAAGATCGCGCTGAAGCTGCTGTTTCCGCTGATCTTCTGCATCTTCCCCGCGCTGATGATGGTGTTGCTCGGCCCGGCGATGATTCACGTCTATCGCGTGCTGCTGCCGACGTTCGTTGGCGTCGCGCCGTGAGCGGCGCGCGGATGCGGCTTCGCGCGCATCGATAAAGGCCGGATGTGCCGGCCCCGGGGCCACGCGGTGGCCATCCGGCGGCCGGCACGGCAACAGGCTTCATGGAGGCTCCCTCCCCAGGCGGCGCCGCGAGACAGGTCGACCATAGCGGCGTCAATGCATCCTGGACCCATGGTCGGCCATGGAACAAGCCGTAGTCCACCGCCTTCACGGCTGCCCCCTACTGCTAACCCGTTGAAGCGGCGGTGCCCCGTGGCGGGGTAGCCGGCGCGCCGCGCGTCACTGGAAGTGATGCACGTAGCGCAGCACCATCCGCGTGCCCTGCGGCCGGTTGCGCGCATAGGTCTCGAAGTACGCGTTGAACAGCAGGTGATCGTGCGGCGAGAAGCTGACCATCGCCCCCGGCCCGATCGCGAACACGGCTTCGCGCGTACCCGGCACGTCCTGCCCGTTGGCCTTCATGTCGGTGGTCTGGCGCAGCCAGTAGCCGTTGAGCCCCAGCCGCAGGCCGGGCCGCACTTCGTACTCGGTCGCGAAATTCATGTGGAGCGCCTGGCCCGGCGGGCGTGCCAGGCGCAGCCGCTGGCCGGATCGTCTACGTTACACCGTGCCTTTCTTCAGATCGTCGATGCACGGGATGCCGGCACGTCGTTTCGGCCGCAGGAATTTCGGCATCGACGGGGCCTGGCCGACGCCTGCCTGGCTCTGACCGGTCCTGGGCTTCAACGCGGCCGGCTTGGCCTTGCGCGGCATCCGGCAGCCGCCGGCCGCCAGGTCGCCGTACGGATCGTCGTCGACGGCTGCCGCGGGGGCCGCCGGCATCGTCGGGGCGGCTGCCGCGACCAGCATCGGCGCGAACGGCAACGCATGCATCCGCTCGCCGGTCAGGACGAACGCACCGTTGGCCACCGCCGGTGCGATCGGCGGCACGCCGGCGTCGCTCAACCCGGTCGGATGCGCGTCCGACGGAACGAAGAAGACATCCACCGGCGGCGCTTCCTGCATGCGCACGGGTGGATAGTCGGCGAAACCGGCGTTGCGCACCGCGCCATGGTCGACGTCGATCGCGAAGCCCGGCTTCGTCGTCGCGAGGCCGAACAGCGCGCCGCCCTGGATCTGCGCTTCCGCGCCGGTCGGGTTGACGATGCGGCCCGCATACACGCCGGCCGTCACGCGATGCACGCGCGGTTGCCGCGCTTCGATCGAGACCTCCGTCACGTAGGCCACGACCGTCCCGGCGGATTCGTGCATGGCCGTGCCCCATGCGTGCCCGGCAGGCAGCGTGCGCGTGCCGTAGCCGGATTTGTCGACGGCGAGCGCGAGCGCCTGGCGATGGGGCGCGTGCTCTGGACCGGACAGCCGTGCCATCCGATACGCGACCGGGTCCTGTCGCGCTGCGTGCGCGAGCTCGTCGACCAGCGTCTCCATCACGAATGCCGTATGCGTATGGCCGCCCGAGCGCCACGACTGGACCGGCACGTCCGTGTCCGTCTGATGGACCGACACCTGCATCGGAAAGCCGTACGGGCTGTCGGCGACGCCTTCGGTCAGCGCGGGGTCGACGCCTCCCTTGCGAATCGTCGTGCGCTCGAGCGGCGAGCCCTTCAGCACCGACTGGCCGACGACGACGTGCTGCCAGTCGCGCACGGTGCCGCTGCCGTCCACGCCGATGTCGACGCGATGCAGCACCATCGGGCGGTAATAGCCGCCGCGCAGATCGTCCTCGCGCGTCCAGATCGTCTTGACCGGGCCGAGGTGGCCGGCCGCCAGATAGGCGGCGGATACGCGCGCGGCTTCGACCACGTAGTCCGACGTCGGCGTCGAACGCCGGCCGTAGTCGCCGCCCGACGTCAACGTGAAGATCTGGACCTTGGCCGGCGCCACGCCGAGCGCCTTCGCGACCGCGGCGCGATCGGCCGTCTGCAGCGACGATCCGCCCCAGATCTTGATCCCGCACGCGCAGCTCGCCGGGCCGACGTCCACCGTACAACTGAGCGGCTCCATCGGCGCATGCGCGAGATACGGAAATTCGTAATCCTTCTGAATCCGTGTTGCCGGTGGCGGCGCACTGCCGCTCGAGGCTGTCCGCACCACGGTGCCGGGCGAGGCGGCGAGCTGCTTGTAAGCGCGCATCTGTTCCGCTGACGACACGCTCGACCCGCTGTCCTTCCATGTGACCTGCAGCGCATCGCGCCCGAGTTTGGCCGGCCAGTACCCATCGGCGATGACGGCCACGCCGGTGCCGCCGCGGTCGACCGGGATCTCGACGACTTCCACCACGCCCTTGACCGCCCGGGCCGCGGCCGCGTTGTAGCTCGCGACCTGCCCGCCGAAGCGCGGCGGGCGCGCGACCACGGCCACCTTCATGTCCGGCAGGCGCCAGTCCATCCCGTACTTGAGTGTGCCGTCGAGCATCGCGCGTGCGTCGATGCGCGGTGTCGGCTTGCCGATGAGGCGGAACTGGTCCGGCGATTTCAACGGCACCCGCTGCGGCACCGGCATCGCCATCGCGTCGGGCGCCAGTTCGCCGTAGGTCGCGCTGCGGTTGCCGGCCGTCACGACACCGTTCGCGGTGCGGCACGCGGCGGGATCGACGTTCCAGCGCCGCGCGGCCGCGGCGACGAGCATCGCGCGGGCGGACGCGCCGAGTTCGCGGTATTGCGCGAACGAGTGATTGACCGACGTCGCGCCGCCGGTCATCTGGATGCCCGTCACCGGGTCCTTGTACGGCTCGCCGGCCGGTGCGAGCACGGTGCGCACGTTGCGCCAGTCGGCATCCAGTTCGTCGGCCAGCGCCATCGGCAGCGCGGTGCTGACGCCCTGGCCGGATTCCGTCCGGTTGACGGCGACCGTCACCGTGTTGTCCGGCGCGATGATCAGGAATGCTTGCGGTGGCGAAGACGGAAGGGCTTTGCCGGCTTCGGCCGTGGCCCGGGACGGCGCGATGCCCAGTGCGAGGCAGCCGCTCGTCGCCATCGTGAGTTTCAGGAAGCCGCGCCGGCCGAGCGTCGGAGAACCTGTTCCGGCGACCGGCGAAGCGTCGGGGTGGGGGGCGTCGGTGCTCGCCGGGCGCCCGGCAGTGCGAATACGCATGGTCAAAGTCTCCCGGCAGGCTCAGGCAAGCGCGCTGGCCGCATCGTGAATCGCGGCGCGGATGCGCTGGTAGGTCGCACAGCGGCACAGGTTGCCGGCCATCGCGCGATCGATGTCGGCGTCGGTCGGCGCCTTGTTGCCGCGCAGCAGGGCGGCCGCGCTCATCATCTGACCGCTCTGGCAGTAGCCGCATTGCGCGACGTCGTGCCGGAGCCACGCGTCGAGGACGGCCTTGCCGAGCGCATCGTCGGCGAGATGTTCGGACGTGGTGATGCGCGCACTGCCGACCGCCGACAGCGCCAGCGTGCAGCTTCGGGCCGCCCGGCCGTCGACATGAACGGTGCAGGCGCCGCAGTCGCCGGTGCCGCAGCCGAACTTGGTGCCGGTCAGCCCGAGGTTGTCGCGCAGCACCCAGAGCACCGGCGTCGACGGATCGGCATCGATCTCGGCCGGCCGGTTGTTGATATTCAACGTCACCATCGTGAAGTTCTCCCTTGGACACCTCGTTATCGCCCGCGGATCGGAAAGGCAATGCGGCGGATCTGAATCAATTAAAGCAGATCCGCTAAAAAGTCGGCATCCGGGAATTTGATTTTTTTGCCTTTCTTAATGATTTGCGTGATTTACTTAAAGAGAATCATTTTCATCTTGGGCGCAAATGAGTTAATCGGGATGAAAGAATGTTGAGTTTTGCCAAAAAAATATCCGGCCCATGGAAAACGTTTGCGGGTCGAGCCTATATTTGTCTCGCGATCACGCCTGGAGACATGAGAATCGGACGGCAAATACTGACGAACGGGTAGGCGGGCAGCGGCGGTACGGTTATCCGACCGGGCAGGCCCGGCGTTTGATTGTCGGGCGGAAGGCTCGGTACATACGGGATTTCGGCGGGGAGGCGGTGTTGGCCTGCAGGGACGGACGGGGTTCGACTGTGCTCCCCCGGGCAGTGCTTCCGGCTATATGAAAACAACTGTTTCTGATTAGCGAAAAACTTACCGGGTGACGAAGGGGGCTTAAAAGTAAAATATGCCGATTCAATAATTCTCATCGATTAATTCTCATTGGTTTTTAATCCAGTCAGCCACTTCGGATTGGTGGCGGGGCGGTGTTTTTCTAAAAAACATCGAATAGCGAATTCCAGTATTGGTCTTCGGCACTTTAAATGCGTCGAGGCAATACCCGGTGTCGTCGATTCTCTTATGGGAAGGTGTGATTATGCGTATGCGCATGGGCTCGAACAAAAAGCGCGCGGAAGCACGTCCGAAACTCCTCGTCCCGACCGGCATGCTGGTCGCGCTGGTCGGCGCCGGGATCGTCCCCGTCGACGCGCTGGCCGCCTGCACCGGAACGACGACCGTCAGTTGTACCGGAGCCACCACGTCCTATTCGAACGGCACCAATAATCTCAACCTGACCGTTGCGCCGCTCGCGACCGTATCCGTGGTGCCGTTGCTCGGCGGCACCGCGCTGTCGCTGACCGGCAGCGGCGTCACGCTGACCAACAACGGCAGGATCGACCCCGCGTTGTCCGGGTTGAGCCTCGTGTCGAACGGCACGGTGGTCGGCAATGTCGGGTCGGCGAGCACCGTCAACGTCACGAACGCCAGTTCGGGCGTGATGATGGGGTCGACGAGCTCGCTGCTCAACGGGCCGGCGTTGACGGTATACAACGGCACGGGCGGCACGACGAACATCACGAATGCCGGCACGATCGGTACGACCGGCTTGCTGGGCTTCAGCGCAGGCCCGACCGCGCAGGTCGTGACCACGTCGGGCGGTGCACAGGTCAACTTCACCAACGCGAGCGGCGGCGCGATCAACGGTTCGGTGGTGCTCGCACCCAGCGGGACACCGGGCGCGGGGAACACGTTCACCAACGCCGGCACCGTCACGGGCAACGTGTCGCTGGGCGCGGCGCTCGGCACGTCGAACACGTTCAATGCGCAGACCGGGTCGTCGGTCGGGCTCGGCGTCGATGCCGGCCTGGGCGGAAACAACACGCTCAACCTGCAACTGAACACGGCTGTCGGCAGCTCTGCGAACGGCACCATTGCAGTCGATACGTACGGCAATTTCAACAACCTCGGCGTGCAGGGCGGCACGTGGGACCTCACCGGCGCATCGACCGCGACGAACGCGTCGCTGACCGGCGGCACCGCGATCGTCCACGGCGCCGGGGCCCTGGGCACCGGCACGATCGTCGCCGGCGGCGGCACACTCGAGGCCGGCGCGGCCGGCGTGAACCTCCTCAACAACGTGGCGCTCGGCACGAGCCTGACGGTCGACGGCGCGAACGGGCTCGCGTTGTCGGGCACGATCGGCGGCGGCGGCGCGCTGAACGCGAGCGGCACCGGCACGCTGACGCTGAACGGCGCCAATTCGTTCACGGGCGGAACGAATCTGACGGGCGGCGGCGGGCTCGTCGTCGGCACCGGCACGGCGCTCGGCACGGGCGCGCTGAACGTGAGCAGCGCGGGCGGCACGCTCGGCACCAGCATCGGCGGCACGTTGCTCGGCAATGCCGTGAATATCGACACCGGCGTGACGCTCGGCCTGAACGGTTCGGCCAACCTCGGCCTGAGCGGCACGATCGCCGGCAATGGCGGTCTTGCGCAAACCGGCACGGGGACCACGACGCTGCTCGGCGCGAACACGTTCTCGGGCGGCACGGCGCTGAGCGGCGGCGGGCTGATCGCCGGCACCGGCGCGGCGCTCGGCACCGGCGCGCTGCATGTGACCGGTGCGGGCGGCTCGCTGGCGACCAACGTCGGCGGCACGCTGCTCGGCAATGCGGTGAATCTCGATGCCGGCGCCACGTTGGGCCTGAACGGCGCGGCCGGCCTGAGCCTCGGCGGCACGATCGCCGGTAACGGCGGTCTCGCGCAAAGCGGCACGGGCACGACGACGCTGCTCGGCGTGAACACGTTCTCGGGCGGCACCGCGTTGAGCGGCGGCGGGTTGATCGCCGGCAACGGCGCGGCGCTCGGCACGGGCGCGCTGAACGTATCCGGTGCGGGCGGCACCCTCGCGACGAGCGTCGGCGGCACGCTGCTCGGCAACGCAGTGAACCTCGGCGCGGGCGCGACGCTCGGCCTGAACGGCGCGGCCGACCTGAGCCTCGGCGGTGTGATCGGCGGGAGCGGTTACCTGGCGCAAAGCGGCGCCGGCACGACGACGCTGCTCGGCGCGAACACGTTCACGGGCGGCACGGCGCTGAGCGGTGGCGGGTTGATCGCCGGCAACGGCGCGGCACTCGGCACGGGGGCGTTGAACGTATCCGGCACGGGCGGCACGCTTGCGACGAACGTCGCCGGCACCGTGCTCGGCAATGCAGTGAACCTGGGCGCGGGCGCGACCCTCGGCCTGAACGGCGCAGCCGATCTCGGCCTGAACGGCGCGATCTCGGGCGCGGGCGGCCTCGCGCTCGGCGGCACCGGCGCGACGACGCTGTCCGGCGCGAACACGTTTACGGGCGGCGCGAGCCTGACGGGCGGCGGCAGCCTGATCGTCGGCGGCAACACGGCGCTCGGCGTGGGCGGCGCGTTGAACGTGAGCGGCCTCGGCGGTTCGCTGAGCGCGGATCTGGCTGCCGGCGCGGCGCTCGCGAACGGCATCAATCTGAACGGCGCATCGCTGACGCTGAACGGCGCGAACGACCTCGGCCTGAGCGGCGCGATCGGCGGCAGCGGCGGTCTCGTGCTGAGCGGCACGGGGACGACGACGCTGTCCGGCGCGAACACCTTCGGCGGCGGCACGACGCTGAGCGCCGGCACGCTGCTCGCCGGCAGCAATACGGCGCTCGGCAGCGGCACGCTCGACGTCGCCGGTGCGGGCGGTGCGCTCGGCGCGAGCGTGAACGGCATCGCGCTGGGCAACGCGATGAACCTCGGCGCCGGCGCGACGCTTGCATTGACCGGCGCGAACGATCTGGGCCTGAACGGCGTGATCGGCGGTAGCGGCGGTCTCGCGCAAATCGGCTCGGGCATCACGACGCTGACCGGCGCGAACACGTTCTCGGGCGGCACGACGCTGAGCGGTGGCGGCATCCTCGCCGGCAACGGCGCGGCACTGGGCACGGGCGCGCTGAACGTGACCGGCGCGGGCGGCTCACTCGGCACGACCGTCGGCGGCACGGTGCTCGGCAACGCGATCCAGCTCGGCGAGGGCGTAGCGCTGACGGTTGGCGGTGCGAACGATCTCGGGCTGGGCGGGATCATTTCCGGTAGCGGCGGCCTGTCCGTGAACGGCCCGGGTAGAACGACGCTCACCGCGGCCGAAACGTTTACCGGCGGCACCACGATCGGCAGCGGCACGCTCGCGATCGGCGCGGGCGGCAGCCTCGCCGCGTCGAGCCCCGTCAACCTGACCGGCGCCGGTGCGCAGTTCAATATCAGCGGGGCGACCACGCCGCAGTCGATCGGCACGCTGTCGGGTGTCGCCGGTTCGACGATCGATCTCGGTGCGAACCACCTGACGCTCGCGGGCAACGGCAGCGGCGTCTTCGCGGGCAACATCGGCGGGGCGGGCGGGCTGACGCTCGCCGGCACCGGCTCGCAGGCGCTGACCGGCAACAACACGTATGCGGGCGGCACCGCGCTGACGGGCGGCAGCCTGGTCGTCGGCAGCGGCGCGGCGCTCGGTCTCGGCGCACTCGACGTCGACGGCTCGGCGTCGCTCGGCGCGAGCGTGCCGGGCGTGACGCTCGGCAATGCGGTCAATCTCGGTGCCGGCGTCACGCTGGGGTTGAACGGCGCGAACGATCTCGGTCTGAGCGGCACGATCGCCGGCAACGGCGGGCTCGCGCAAACCGGCAGCGGCACGACGACACTGCTCGGGGCGAACACGTTCTCGGGCGGCACCACGTTGAGCGGCGGCGGACTGATCGCCGGCAACGGCGCGGCGCTCGGCACCGGCGCGCTGAACGTGACCGGCGCGGGCGGCACGCTCGCCACGAACGTCGCCGGTACCTTGCTCGGCAACGCGGTGAACCTCGGCGCGGGCGCGACGCTCGGGCTGAACGGCGCGGCCGATCTGAGCCTCGGCGGCGTGATTGCCGGCAACGGCGGGCTCGCGCAAACCGGCAGCGGCACGACGACGCTGCTCGGGGCGAACACGTTCTCGGGCGGCACGACGCTGAGCGGTGGCGGCTTGATCGCCGGCAATGGCTCGGCGCTCGGCACGGGCGCGTTGAACGTGACCGGCGCGGGCGGCTCGCTCGGCACGAACGTCGGCGGCACGGTGCTCGGCAACGCGGTGAATCTCGGCGCGGGCGCGACGCTGACGGTCGGCGGCGCGAACAATCTCGGCCTCGGCGGCGCGATTTCGGGCGGCGGCAATCTGTCGGTCAGCGGCCCGTCGATCACGACGCTCACGGGGGCGGGCAGCTACACCGGCAACACGACGATCGGCAACGGCAGCACGCTCGCGGTGGGCGCGGGCGGCAGCCTGTCGGGCGGCAGCCTGTTCGATCTGACCGGCGCGGGCGCGACGCTCGACCTGAGCGCGGCCACATCGCCGCAGACGACGGGCGGGCTGGTCGGCACGGCCGGCGCGGCGGTGAATCTCGGCGGCAATACGCTGACGCTCGGCGGCTCCGGTAACGGCACGTTCGGCGGCACGATCGGCGGTGCGGGCGGGCTGACGCTCGCCGGCACCGGCACGGAAACGTTGACGGGCACCAACACGTACACCGGCGGCACACTGATCAACAGCGGCACGCTGGCGATCGGCGCGGGCGGCAGCCTGGCGGCAGGCGGCGCAGTGAATCTGGGCGGGGCCGGCGCGACGTTCGACCTGAGCGGCGCGGCGCTGCCGCAAGCGATCGGCACGCTGTCGGGCGTGGCCGGTTCGACGGTGAACCTCGGCGGCAACGGCCTGACGCTCGGCGGCGCCGGCAGTGGCACGTTCGGCGGCACGATCGCGGGCGCAGGCGGCAGCCTGACGCTGTCGGGCACGGGCACCGAAACGCTGAACGGGGCCAACACGTACACGGGCGGCACGAACCTCGCCGGTGGCGGCACGCTGGTCGCCGGCAATGGTGCGGCACTCGGCACGGGCGCGTTGAACGTCGCCGGCGCCGGCGGCACGCTGGCCGCGAGCATCGCCGGCACGACGCTGAACAACGCGGTGAATCTCGGCGCCGGTTCGTCACTGACGCTCGGCGGCGCGAACGACCTGGGCCTCGGCGGCATCATCGCCGGTGGCGGCAGTCTCGCGCAAACCGGCAGCGGAACGACCGCGCTCACCGGCACGAACACGTACACGGGCGGCACGACGCTTGGCGCCGGCGGTCTGTCGGTCGGCAGCAATACGGCGCTCGGCACGGGCGCACTCACCGTCACCGGCAGCGGCGGCGCGCTCAGTGCGAGCACGGCGAACCTGCTGCTGGCGAACGCCGTCGACCTGGGCATCGGCTCCGCGCTGCATCTCGGCGGCGCGTTCGACTTCGGCCTGAACGGGACGATTTCCGGTGCAGGCGGCGTGGTGCAGTCCGGCTCGGGCACGACCACGCTCGGCGGCGCGAACACCTACGGCGGCGGGACGACGCTGAACAGCGGCGGACTGAGCGTGGGCAGCAATACGGCGCTCGGTTCCGGCGCGTTGAACGTGACCGGCAACGGCACGCTGAACGCCAGCGTGAGCGGCACGACGCTCGGCAACGCGGTGACGCTCGGCGCGGGTGCGACGCTCGGGCTGAACGGCGCGAACGATCTCGGCCTGAGCGGCGCGATTTCCGGCAGCGGCGGGCTGGCGCAGACCGGCGCGGGCACCACGACGCTCACCGGCACGAACACCTATGACGGCGGCACCACGTTGAGCGGCGGCGGGCTCATCGCCGGCAACGGCAGCGCGCTGGGCTCCGGCGCGCTGAACGTGACGGGCGCGGGTGGCACGCTCGGCACGAGCGTGGCCGGCACGACGCTCGGCAATGCGGTGAATCTCGGCGCGGGTTCGACGCTGACGGTTGGCGGTGCGAACGATCTCGGGCTGGGCGGCGGGATCTCGGGCAGCGGCGGTCTGTCGGTCAGCGGCCCGTCGACGACGACGCTCACGGGCGTGAACACCTACACCGGCAACACGACGATCGGCGGCGGCAGCACGCTGGCGGTGGGCGCGGGCGGCGGCCTGTCGGCGGGCAGCGCGCTCGATCTGGCGGGCACGGGCGCGACGCTCGACATCAGCGCGGCGACCACGCCGCAGACGAGCGGCATGCTGTCCGGCGTAGCGGGCACGAACGTGAACCTCGGCGGCAACACGCTGACGCTGGCCGGCGCCGGCAACGGCAGCTATGCGGGGACGATCGGCGGCACCGGCGGGCTGACGATGGCCGGTACGGGAACGGAAACGCTGACCGGCACCAACACGTACACCGGCGCGACGACGATCAACAGCGGCACGCTGGCGATCGGCGCGGGCGGCAGCCTGTCGGCGAGCAGCCCGGTGAACCTCGCGGGTGCGGGGGCAACCTTCGACGTCAGCGGCGCGACCACGCCGCAGACCACGGGTACGCTGTCGGGCGTGGCCGGTTCGACGGTGAACCTCGGGGGCAACAACCTGACGCTCGGCGGCACGGGCAGCGGCACGTACGGCGGCACGATCGCGGGCGCGGGCGGCAGCCTCACGTTGTCGGGCACGGGTACCGAAACGCTGACGGGGAACAATACCTACACGGGTGGCACGAATCTCATCGGCGGCGGCACGTTGATTGCGGGCAGCGGCTCGGCGCTCGGCACGGGCGCGCTGAACACGAGCGGCGCGGGCGGCACGCTCGGCACCAGCGTGGCCGGTACGACGCTGACCAACGCGATCAATCTCGGCGCGGGCTCGACATTGACGGTTGGCGGTGCGAACAACCTGGGTATCGGCGGCGCGATCTCGGGCAGCGGCAACCTCGCGGTGAACGGCCCGTCGACGACGACGCTCACCGGCGCCGGCACGTACACCGGCAACACGACGATCGGCAACGGCAGCACGCTGGCGGTGGGCGCGGGCGGCAGCCTGTCGTCGGGCAGCGCGATCGATCTGGCCGGCGCGGGCGCGACCCTGGACGTGAGCGCGGCCACGTCGCCGCAGACGACCGGCACGCTGTCGGGCGCAGCCGGTTCGGCGGTGAACCTCGGCGGCAATACGCTGACGCTCGGCGGGTCGGGCAACGGCACGTTCGGCGGAACGGTCGGCGGCACGGGCGGCCTGACGCTGTCGGGCACCGGCACGGAAACGTTGACGGGGACCAACACGTACACCGGTGCGACGACGATCAACAGCGGCACGCTGGCGATCGGCGCGGGCGGCAGCCTGTCAGGCAGCAGCCCGGTGAATCTGGCCGGTGCAGGCGCGACCTTCGACGTCAGCGGCGCGACCACGCCGCAGACCACGGGCACGCTGTCGGGTGTCGCGGGTTCGACGGTGAACCTCGGCGGCAACAACCTGACGCTCGGCGGTTCGGGCAACGGCACGTACGGCGGCACGATCGCGGGCGCGGGCGGCAGCCTCACGTTGTCGGGCACGGGTACCGAAACGCTGACCGGCAACAACACGTACACGGGCGGCACGACCCTGAGCGGCGGCGGCACGCTGGTCGCAGGCAACGGCTCGGCGCTCGGCACGGGTGCGCTGAACACGAGCGGCGCAGGCGGCACGCTGGCCGCGAGCACGCCCGGCACGACGCTCGGCAACGCGGTGAATCTCGGCGCGGGGTCGACGCTGACGGTTGGCGGTGCGAACAATCTGGGCCTGGGCGGCGCGATCGGCGGCAGCGGCAACCTCGCGGTCAATGGTCCTTCGACGACGACGCTGTCGGGCGCGAACACCTACACCGGCAGCACGACGATCGGCGGCGGCAGCACGCTGGCGGTGGGCGCGGGCGGCAGCCTGTCGTCGGGGAGCGCGATCGACCTGTCGGGCACGGGTGCGACGCTCGACCTGAGCGCGGCGACTTCCGCGCAGACGACCGGCGCGCTGTCCGGCGGCGTGGGCACGAACGTCAACCTGGGCGGCAATACGCTGACGCTCGGTGGTGCGGGCAGCGGCACGTACGGGGGCGTGATCGGCGGCACGGGCGGGTTGACGCTGTCGGGCACCGGCACCGAAACACTGACGGGCACCAACACCTACACCGGTGCGACGACGATCAACAGCGGCACGCTCGCGATCGGCGGCAACGGCAGTCTGTCGTCGAGCAGCCCGGTCAGCCTGACGGCGGCCGGCGCGACGCTCGACCTGAGCGGCGCCGCGTCGCCGCAATCGACCGGCGCGATCTCGGGTGTGGCCGGCTCGACGGTGAACCTGGGCAACAACAACCTGACGCTCGGCGGGTCGGCCAGCGGTACCTATGCGGGCAACATCGCCGGCACCGGCGGCGTGACGATGTCGGGCACCGGCACGGAAACGCTGACGGGCAGCAATACGTACACGGGCGCCACCACGATCAACAGCGGCACGCTGGCGATCGGCGCGGGCGGCAGCCTGTCGGGGACGACGCCGGTGAGCCTGACGGGTGCGGGCGCAACCTTCGACCTGAGCGGCGCGACCACGCCGCAGACGACCGGCACGCTGTCGGGCGTGGCCGGTTCGACGGTGAACCTCGGCGGCAACAATCTGACGCTCGGCGGTTCGGGTAGTGGTACTTACGACGGCACGATCGCGGGTGCGGGCGGCAGCCTGACGCTGGGCGGCACGGGCACCGAAACGCTGACCGGAGTCAACACGTACACGGGCGGCACGAGCCTGACCGGTGGCGGCACGTTGATCGCAGGCAATGGTTCGGCACTGGGCACGGGCGCGCTGAACACGAGCGGCTCGGGCGGCACGCTCGGCACCAGCGTGGCCGGCACGACGCTCGGCAACGCGGTGAACCTCGGAGCGGGGTCGACACTGACGGTTGGTGGTGCGAAAAATCTCGGCCTTGGCGGCGCGATCTCGGGCAACGGCAATCTGGCGGTGAACGGCCCGTCGACGACGACCCTCGCCGGCGTCGGCACGTACACCGGCAACACGACGATCGGCAACGGCAGCACGCTGGCGGTCGGCGCGGGCGGCAGCCTGTCCGGCGGCAGCGCGCTCGATCTGGCCGGTGCAGGTGCGACGCTCGATCTGAGCGCGGCTACGTCGCCGCAGTCGACGGGTGCGTTGTCGGGCGTATCGGGTTCGACGGTGAACCTCGGCGGCAACGCATTGACGGTCGGCGGCTCGGGCAGCGGCACGTACGGCGGCACGATCGCCGGCACGGGCGGCAGCCTCACGCTGGCGGGCACGGGCACCGAAACGCTCAACGGGACGAACACGTACACGGGCGGCACGACCCTGAGCGGCGGCGGCACGCTGCTCGCCGGCAACGGTTCGGCGCTCGGCACGGGCGCGCTGAACACGAGCGGCGCGGGCGGCGCGCTCGGCACCAGCGTGGCCGGCACGACGCTGACCAACGCGATCAATCTCGGCGCGGGCTCGACACTGACGGTTGGCGGTGCGAACAATCTGGGCCTGGGCGGCGCGATCGGCGGCAGCGGCAACCTCGCGGTGAACGGCCCATCGACGACGACGCTCACCGGCGCGGGCACGTACACCGGCAACACGACGATCGGCAACGGCAGCACGCTGGCGGTCGGCGCGGGCGGCAGCCTGTCGGCCGGCAGTGCGGTCGATCTGTCGGGTACGGGCGCCACGCTGGATCTGAGCGCCGCCACGACGCCGCAGACCACGGGCGCCGTGTCGGGCGTGTCGGGTTCGACCGTGAATCTCGGCAGCAACACGCTGACGCTGGCCGGTGCCGGTAACGGCACGTACGGCGGCACCGTGGCCGGCACGGGCGGCTTGACGTTGTCGGGCAGCGGCACGCAAACGCTGACGGGCAACAACACGTACACCGGTGCGACGACGATCAACAGCGGCACGCTGGCGGTCGGCGCGGGCGGCAGCCTCTCCGGTAGCAGCCCGCTGAGCCTGACCGGTGCGGGCGCGACCTTCGACGTCAGCGGCGCGACGACGCC
>Ga0209371_1000212_pt1 | contig 80989 bp, 72 predicted proteins | sample AgamicAtAmrz_FD_187165 | JGI IMG/M metagenome (GOLD analysis project Ga0209371, IMG submission 187165) | Agave microbial communities from Guanajuato, Mexico - At.Am.rz (SPAdes) (version 2) | ecosystem: Host-associated > Plants > Roots > Rhizosphere | place: Guanajato, Mexico | collected 2012-06-07
CTCTAGATTGAGTTAATCTCCATGTAGCGTTACAAGTATTACACAAAGCTTTTTAAGTTGAGAATAAATTTTTGATGAGAAGATGCTTAAACTTGATCGTTCGCTCAAAGAAGCAGCGCTTAACCGAATATGATAAAAAAATTTAGCGAAAACAGAGAGATTTAATCGGATTAACCTTAATTTCAGAGGATATTGAATAGTTATTTTCGATTGGAAATTTCCCGATTTTGTATTAGTGCTGAAATAAAAAAAGCGCCTCTAAAGGCGCTTTTAAATAAATGGTTGTCGTAATTAAATCACGTGAACAGAGGCCGTATTTGTGGTACCGCTTGGTACTAATGCGCCTGATACCATTACCACAACGTCGCCTTTTTGCGCATAACCACTTTCCAGCGCCATTTCTTTGCCGATACGGTAGAAATCATCGGTAGAGGCAATTTCAGTCACCAGACGCGTTTCGATGCCTTTGCTCAGGATCAGCTGGCGCGCCGTTGTCTGGTTAGTGGTCAGTGCGAGGATGGTCGCGTCCGGGAAGTATTTACGTACGGACTTAGCCGATTTACCGCCTTCAGTCGCCACGACAATCAGCGGTGCTTCCAGTTTCTCCGCGGTTTCGACTGCGCCACGACAAACGGCTTCGGTGATACGCAGTTTGCGTGAATCTTCCAGCGTATCAATGCGCGACTTCATCACGCGGTCGGTACGCTCGCAAATGGTGGCCATAATGGTCACTGACTCCAGCGGGTATTTTCCTTTGGCGCTTTCACCAGAGAGCATAACCGCATCGGTGCCGTCGAGAATGGCGTTAGCGACGTCGCCAGCTTCCGCGCGGGTAGGGCGCGGATTTTTGATCATGGAGTCGAGCATCTGGGTCGCGGTGATAACGACCTTGCGCGCCTTGTTACACTTCTTGATCATCATCTTCTGGGCAAAGATTACTTCTTCAACCGGGATCTCTACACCCAGGTCGCCGCGCGCCACCATGATGCCGTCAGACGCATCAAGAATTTCATCAAAGTTGTTCAGACCTTCCTGGTTCTCGATCTTCGAGATGATCTGAATGTTTTCGCCGCCGTGGGCTTTCAGATGCTCACGGATCTCCAGCACGTCGGAACGCTTACGGATAAAGGATGCCGCAACGAAGTCAACGCCTTGCTCACAGCCGAAAATCAGGTCGCGTTTATCTTTTTCAGCCAGCGCAGGCAGCTGGATAGAGACGCCCGGCAGGTTAACGCCTTTGTTCTCGCCAAGGTCGCCGTTGTTCAGCACAGTACAGACCACGGTATTTTCCGTTACTTCGGTCACTTCCATACCGAGCAGGCCATCATCAACCAGTACGGTATTGCCGATTTTCAGATCTTCAGTGAAGCCTGGGTAGGTTACCGCGACGCGCTCGCTGTTGCCGATAACGCTCTGGTCAGTGGTAAAGGTGAACGTTTGACCCGCTTTCAGCGAAACGTCGTTACCGCCTTCCAGTTTCATGGTGCGGATTTCCGGACCTTTGGTATCCAGCAGGATGGCTGCCTGATGACCCGTTTTCTGCATCACTGCACGCATGTTGGCGATGCGCTGACCGTGCTCGGCATAGTCGCCGTGCGAGAAGTTAAGGCGCATTACGTTCATGCCGGCTTCAAGCAGCTGAGTCAGCATCTCTTCAGATTCGGTTTTCGGACCGATAGTACAAACGATCTTGGTCTTTTTCATGACGGGTTATCTGTAAGTTGTGATGGATGATAAAGGTTGAGATTCGATGGCGATGCATCGAAATGAAAATTCTGGTTGATATCGAAACGGACGGTACAGAGTAAGGATAGGTGACGGAGGCTGAGCGTGCAGGGAAGTTGTGCGGTTACGTCTGGAAACCGACAATAGCGTGTTGCGCAAAGAGTTTGAGTTATCGCCATAAGCACGCAGCGCTGAAACCTTTCAAGTGAAACAACGGGGCACAGTATAGTCGCTAAGTGTACGAAAACCAATTAAAAAGCAGTAAAGGAAGCGACAGAGATCAATAAAAAGTGAAGTTGCGCAAGGGAGAGTGAAACAAGAGAGTGGTGCGCTCTAATGGACTCGAACCATCGACCCCCACCATGTCAAGGTGGTGCTCTAACCAACTGAGCTAAGAGCGCATTTGAAAAATGGTGCGTCCGAGTGGACTCGAACCACCGACCCCCACCATGTCAAGGTGGTGCTCTAACCAACTGAGCTACGGACGCACTTGGTGCGCTCTAATGGACTCGAACCATCGACCCCCACCATGTCAAGGTGGTGCTCTAACCAACTGAGCTAAGAGCGCAACACGCTGTCAGGGCGACAGCGGGGACGAATATTAACGACAGGTTGCAATGCTGGCAAGGGGAAAAACGCTTTTTTCATCCTGACTGACCAGCAACTGTGCTATGCGTCGTTTTTTTAGACGTAACGGGCCTTTTCAGGCCCGTTCAGACACTTAGCGCGCTGCACGCGCCAGGATCACCTGCGCAGGCAGCTGTTGCAGACGTCGGATGCGCCACAGCATCATGATGGCCGCCGAGGTCAGGCCGATAATAAAGCCGCACCAGAAACCGGCTGGCCCCATGCGCGGCACCACCCAGTCGGTCATGGCCAGCGTATAGCCGCTAGGCAGACCCAGAATCCAGTAGGCAATAAAGGTAATAAAGAAGATGGAGCGCGTATCTTTATAGCCGCGCAAAATGCCGCTGCCAATCACCTGAATGGAATCGGAGAACTGGTAGATGGCCGCCAGCAGCATCAACTGTGCCGCCAGCGCTACCACTTCCGGATTATCGTTATAGAGCAGGGCTATCTGATGACGGAAGGTCACGGTCAGCAGCGCGGTGACAGCAACCATACACACACCGACGCCCTGCGCGGTCCAGGCCGCCACGCGCGCCTGCTCCGCCGAGCCCTGGCCCAGCCGGTAGCCGACGCGAATTGTTGTTGCGACACCTAACGACAGCGGCAAAACAAACATCAGCGAGCTGAAGTTAAGGGCGATCTGATGACCTGCCACATCGACAATACCCAGCGGCGATACCATCAGCGCCACGACGGCAAACAGCGTCACCTCAAAAAAGAGCGCCAGCGCCACGGGCAAACCAAGCGAAACCAGCCGCTTCAGCACGGCGCGCGACGGGGGTGACCAGCGTTTATCCATACGGATATCGCGCATGCTGCCCATGCGGCGCACCCAAAAGCGCATCGCCAGGAACATCACCCAGTAAACCGAGCCGGTCGCCACGCCGCAGCCTACGCCGCCCAGCGCAGGCATACCGAAGTGGCCGTAGATAAAGATCCAGTTCAGCGGAATATTGACCAGCAGGCCAATAAAACCCATCACCATGCCGGGTTTGGTTTTCGACAGCCCTTCACACTGGTTGCGCATCACCTGGAAGAACAGGTAGCCAGGCGCGCCCCACAGCAGGGCATGAAGATAGCCTTCTGCCTTCAGAGCCAGCTGCTCATCAATATCGTGCATGGCGCGAATGACGTAACCGGCATTCCACAGCACCACCATAATCAGAATAGCGACGAAAAAGGCCAGCCAGTAAGCCTGCCGAACCTGCTCGGCAATGCGTTCGCGGCGGCCTGAGCCGTTGAGTTGCGCAACGGTGGGCGTCAATGCAAGCAGAAGACCATGACCAAAGAGAATGGCCGGAAGCCAGATAGAGGTGCCGACTGCGACGGCGGCCATATCCGTGGCGCTTACCGCGCCGGCCATAATGGTATCCACAAATCCCATTGCGGTCTGTGCCACCTGAGCAAGGATGACCGGAATCGCAAGGGCAAGCAATTGACGCGCTTCTGTTAAATACTTCTGCACGTTAACACCTGTCAAAAAAAAGAAAGGGGAAAGAACCCGGAGAAATGCGCGGTTAGTGTAACGGGATTAACAAGATTCACCAAGTTTTGTCACGCTGTGCGTTATATTACGGACCTAGGACGGACGCGACGCGGAAATAAAATCCGCGCGCTAAGCTGTGATAAGCTAGGGCAAACTTCGCAGAGGCCAAAACTATGTTTACCGGAATTGTGCAGGGCACCGCAAAGATTGTGTCCATTGAAGAAAAAGAGCTATTTCGTACCCACGTTGCTGAGCTGCCTGAAGAGCTATTGCCGGGGCTGGCGCTGGGCGCGTCGGTGGCCCATAACGGCTGCTGCTTAACCGTGACTGCGATCGAGGGCAACCGCGTCAGTTTCGATCTGATTAAAGAAACGCTGCGCGTCACCAATTTAGGCGATTTGCAGCAAGGCGACGTCGTCAATATTGAGCGTGCAGCAAAATTCAGCGATGAGATCGGTGGCCATCTGATGTCTGGCCATATTATGACCACTGCGGAAATCTGCAAAATTATACAGTCAGAAAATAACCGTGAAGTCTGGTTTAAAATTCAGGACCCGGAGCAGATGAAATATATTCTGCATAAGGGTTTTGTTGGTATCGATGGCATCAGCCTGACCGTTGGTGACGTGACGAAAAGCAAATTTTGTGTCTATTTAATCCCTGAAACGCTGGAGCGCACCACGCTCGGCGCAAAAAAACTGGGGCACCGCGTGAATATTGAAATCGACCCGCATACGCAGGCGATTGTTGATACCGTTGAGCGCGTGCTGGCTCAGCGCGAAGCGGCCGCTGCGGTGGCGCTCGGCAGCGACGCAGAGTAACCATAAAAAAAGGCGCGCTGTGCGCCTTTATTATTACTGAGGTTTAGCGCGCAACGCGCAAGCCGCCTTCCACACCGCGACTAAACACAACCTGCCACAGCTGAATATCGCGCGCGCGGAATGCGCCCGCGCAGGCGTTGAGATAGTAGCTGAACATACGTTTGAAACGCTCTCCGTATTTCTCCGCCAGCTGCGGCCAGGTCTGAATAAACCGCTCGTACCAGGCCATTAGCGTGGTGTCATAATCCGCGCCAAAATTGTGCCAGTCTTCAAGAATAAAGTGGGGCTCGCTGGCATCGGCAATGTGGCGTACTGAAGGCAGACAGCCGTTAGGGAAAATGTACTTATTGATCCAGGGATCAACGTTCATATCGGTGCGGATTGCGCCGATGGTATGCAGCAAAAACAAGCCGTCTGGTTTCAGGTTACGATCCACTACATCGAAATAGGTGGCGTAGTTTTTTGGGCCAACGTGCTCGAACATGCCAACGGAAACAATGCGGTCGAACTGCTGGTTAAGATCGCGGTAATCCTGAAGCAGAATGGTCACATCAAGTCCTTCACAGCGCTGCTGCGCCAGCTTCTGCTGCTCGGCTGAGATCGTCACGCCATGCACGATTGCGCCATAGTGGCGCGCTGCGTAGGCGGCAAGGCCACCCCAGCCACAGCCGATATCCAGCAGCGTCATGCCGGGCTCAAGCTGTAGCTTGCGGCAGATCATATCAAGCTTCGCTTCCTGCGCCTGCTCCAGCGTCTCCGCCTCTTTCCAGTAGGCACAGGAGTACTGCATATAGGGATCGAGCATCAGCGTGAACAGGTCGTTGCCCAGATCGTAATGCTCTTTACCGACTATCCAGGCGCGTTTCTTTGACTGCAGGTTGGTAAGGCGCGCTGCAGCGACGCGCAGCGTATCCTTAAAGTGGTGCGGCAGCTGCTGGTCCAGCTTGTGCTTCAGCACACGGTGGAAAAACATATCCAGTCGCTCACACTCCCACCAGCCATCCATGTAAGCTTCGCCAAGACCAAGTGAGCCTTCCTGAATTACGCGCTTAAAAAAATCGGGATGTTTAACCTGAACATCCCAGGGGCGGCTGCCGTTGATTTCAATGTCCGCTTTTTCCAGCATCTCGTGGACAATGCGATACCAGTGGTTTTCTTCAAGGCTCACTTCTTCTATACACGATGAACTCATAGCTTCTCCATCACCTGTCCGCTTGAACCTGAGAAAAAGAATAGCCAATTTCCCAGGTGTTGTGAGAAAAGTCACGGATTGCTCCGTGCGCCTGATATCCGACGTTTTACAGAGGATTGATTCTGAAAATCTTTGTCTGGCACAACAGGGGAAAAGTGCGCGCAGACACCATCCGGGCGAGAAGATTCGCCTAAAAAATACCGCTATTATGTTGTTGATTTGTTACAGATTTATTGACCTGATCGAGTATATGCTCAACCAGGTCAATATTCAACGACTTATTGTTAGGCAGCTAACTATAAAAGTTGCCTTAGTGATTATCCTGGCAGGGAGTAGTGGTGCGGACAATATCCGTTTGTGCGCTGGCGCGTCGCTGCCAGATGAAGCCCACTATCGCCAGAGCAATAGTTATCACCATGATCAGCGTAGTCATCAGTAGCGGCAGTTGTAAACCTGCTGAAACTGCAAGGCTGGCAACAAAGCAGAGGCCCAGCTGCAGCGTATTTTGCAGCGCTGCGGCTTTACCCGTCGCGTGCGGGAAGGGCAGCAGCGCACTGGAGACCACAATCGGATAGATAGCGCCGTTTGCCAGCGCCATGCCACAAAAAGGCAGCAGCAGGGCAACCAGGTTGTGGCTCCCCGTGAGCGCCACGGCAAACAGCGTCGCCACGCTCAGGCTATAGAGCGTTAGCAGCCAGGGCAGCAGCCGCGTGCCGGAAAAGCGGCTCAGCAGCGCGCGGCAGCCAAATCCACCCAGTAAAAAGGCAAGGGTCTGCGGAATATAGCTCAGGCCGATGTCCGCTGGCGTCAGGCCCGCATCGGCAAGAATAAAGGGCGAGCCGGTCAGCCAGGCGAAAAAGCTGGCGGAGCAGGCGGCGTAGATCAGCACGTTGCCTCGATAAATACCCGAGCGCAGCAGGGTAATAAAGCCGGGTTGATCGGCAGCCTCTTTGGCTGTCGGACGGTGGGCCGGCAAACGCAGCGTCACCAGCATCAGCGCGACCCCGGTCAGCGTCAGCACCAGGAAAATTGAACGCCAGTGAAAATGGCTGATTAGCCAGGCACCGAGCAGCGGCGCAAGCGCAGGCGAAAGCGCTACCAGCGGCATTATCGTCGCGAAAACTTTATTGGCACGCGCTCTCGGGTAGCGGTCAACGACCAGTGCCTGCCAGCTGACGGCGGCCGAGCAGACGCCAATCGCCTGAACGAAGCGCAGCACCAGCATCAGCACCACATTCTCTACCCACAGCATCCCGGCGCAGCCGAGCGCAAACAGCGCCAGCCCCATCAGTAGCACAGGCTTACGGCCGATGCGATCGGACAGCGGGCCCCAGAATAGCTGGCCAATGGCAAAGCCCGCCAGGAACAGACTCATACTGGCGCTGATCACGCCAGGGGAGGTTGCGAAGCTAACCTGCATCGCGCCAAAGGCGGGCAGGTACATATCCGTTGCCAGAAAACCCAGCATGCTGAGCAGGGCGAGGTAGGGCATGAATCCTTTGGAAGACAGCATGGTTTTACTCATTCTCATCATTAGTCAGGCAGGTTAAACGCGGCAAAGTGTAAAAGGGTGCACCTCAGGCTGTGAAACGGTAAAATTTGCAGAGTGCTGTGAAAAATTTTGAAAGGAATAACGATGTGGTCTGAATATGCGCTTGAGGTAGTGGATGCCGTGGCGCGCACCGGCAGCTTTAGCGCGGCGGCACAGGAACTGCACCGCGTGCCTTCTGCCGTCAGCTATACGGTGCGCCAGCTGGAAACCTGGCTGGCGGTGCCGCTGTTTGAACGCCAGCATCGCGAGGTAACGCTGACTGCCGCAGGCGAGCATTTTGTGCGCGAAGGACGTGAAGTTATCAAAAAAATGCTCGCCACGCGCAGGCAGTGCCAGCAGCTGGCAAACGGCTGGCGCGGACAGCTCAGTATTGCGGTTGATCGCATTGTGAAACTGCCGCGCAGCCGCCAGCTGGTCACGGATTTCTACCGCCACTTTCCTGACATGGAACTGCATATCAGCTATGAGGTCTTCAACGGCGTCTGGGATGCGCTGGCCGACGGCCGCGTTGACGTTGCGATAGGCGCAACGCAGGCCATTCCGGTCGGCGGCCGCTTTGCGTTCCGTGATATGGGTGCCCTGAACTGGCGCTGCGTGGTGGCGCGCCACCATCCGCTTACGCAACAGCCGCAACTGGATGACGATGTGTTGCGCGGCTGGCCGTCGCTGGTGCTGGAAGATACCTCGCGGGCGCTACCGCGTCGTATGACCTGGACACTGGACAACCAGCGGCGTCTGGTGGTGCCAGACTGGCAGGCCGGGCTGGTCTGTGTGCTGGACGGATTATGTGTGGCGATGATGCCGGGCCACCTGGCGCGGCCGCTGCTGGACAAGGGCGATCTGGTGGAGCTAACGCTGCCGGTCACCTTTCCTGATAGCCCATGCTGCGTCAGCTGGTCGGAAGAGCGCGCATCACCGGCGCTAAGCTGGCTGCTTAGCTATCTGGGCGATGCGCAAACGTTGAATCAGGAGTGGTTAAGCGAAGATTAACGACGGTAGTCGCGGAACGGGCCGTCGCCGACCGAGCGACGCTCAATCAACGCAGGATGCACTTCAATGGTCTGCGACTCCTCACGCTTGCTGGTGATACGGTCCAGCAGCATTTCAAGCGCTTTCTCACCCAGCTGTGCTTTAGGCTGATGTACGGTAGTCAGTGCAGGCGTAAAGTAGCGCGCGTTGCGCACGTTGTCATAACCGATCACTGAAATGTCCTGTGGCACGCGCAGCCCCATCTCGTCAGCGGCGCAGATTGCGCCCATCGCCATAATATCGCCGCCACAGAATACCGCCGTCGGGCGCTGTTTCTGCTGCAGGATTTGCTGCATCGCCTGATAGCCCGATTCAGGTTCAAAATCACCCTGCACGATCCACTCGGAACGCACCGCAATGCCCGCTTCTTCCAGCGCTTTGAGAAAACCAGCGTGGCGACCGCCGCCGGTATTACGTTCCAGCTGGCCGGGAATCGCACCAATATCACGGTGGCCGCGCTCGATCAGGTAACGTCCAGCCAGATAGCCGCCCTGGAAGGCGTTATCCAGTACGGTATCGGTAAAGTCGGCGCGTGATTCGCCCCAGTCCATCACCACCATTGGGATATTACGGTTCTCTTCCAGCATTTTCAGCAGGTCGTCAGGATATTCGGAGCACATCACCAGCAAGCCATCGACACGCTTCTGCGCCATCATCGACAGATAGGCGCGCTGCTTTTGCAAATCGTTGTGTGCGTTGCCGAGGATAAGGGTATAACCACGCTCAAAACAGTGGTGCTCTACCGCCTCGATAATCTCAGCAAAATAGGGTGCTTCGCTGGAGGTTGCCAGCAGGCCCAGCGTTTTGGTGTGGTTAACTTTTAGACTGCGCGCCACTGCGCTCGGTGAATAGTGCAGTTCCTGAATCGCCTGCCAGACGGCGTTGCGCGTCTCTTCCGCCACGAAGCGCGTTTTATTAATAACGTGAGAAACGGTGGTCGTCGACACACCGGCGCGCTTCGCGACATCTTTGATTGTTGCCATTAAAAAGAGACTCCAGAACTTATCAATAAGCTATTGATAAGCATAATGTTAAACGTTTGCGTCCGCTAAGAATGTTTTCTGTTAATTTGCTGCGATTTTGGCGGGGAAATCGTCACCGGGCAGGAAAAAAACAGGGGCAGTTGCGCGCGGACCGAACTCAGGTTGCGCCAGTTGCGCAACAAAGGCGGGGATTCTAGCAAGGCTTGCGGGATAAAACGAGATTTTTACCGGCAACTATGGGAAAATCCGCTAAGACCCTAAATATTGTGTGGATAAGGAGACGTGATGAGCACCGATTTAAAACTGGCGTTGATGACCACAGGCGCAGCGCTGCTAATGATTGTGGCATTTAGCTTTACTGCTATTCTGCATTAATACGCAGTAATAAAAAAACCGGGAAATCCCGGTTTTTTCTTTTCTGCCTCAGCGTATGGTTTTTGGCGTCATCATACGGCGCGCGCCGATGTAATGACGCTGCCAGTAATCCTCTGAAAGCGCGCTGATCTGAATATCCTTGCCGGTGCGTGGCGACTGGATGAATTTGCCGTTGCCGAGATAGACGCCAACGTGATCGGCCGTGCCGCGTCCGTTAATCCGGAAGAAGACCAGATCGCCTTTCTCCAGAGATTCACGCTTAATCGGCGAGGCGTCGCGCAGATGGTACATTTCATTGGCGGTGCGCGGGATTCTGAACTTCACCAAATCTTTGTAGGCATACCAGACCAGGCCGCTACAGTCGAAACCGGTATGGGGTGAGCTGCCGCCCCATTGATAAGGTTTGCCCAGCTGTCCCATCAGCTTGGTCATCGCCGTTTCACGCGCCTTTTGGTAACGCAGGCGGTGCGACTTGCTCATTTTAATGGTGCTGCCGTCATCGGCTTCAGCTAACTGAACTTTTGCTGCTTTGGCGCTGCTCAGCGTGCGCTGATGGCCATTGCGTTTACGGGATGATTTAAGGGACTTTTTCTGTACGCGAGTTGATTGAGAAAGGGACGCCGTTTCGATCTTCTGCTGCTTTTTGACTTTGGTTTTTTGTGCAGTGGACAGGCGAGACTTCTTAGCGCTGGCTTTTACCGGCCGACGCTTGCGCCGCTCGTCTTCGCGCGCGCTCTTTTTCTCCGCCTTATGCAGACTGGCATTAACCGGCGTCTGCGGCGAAGCCGAAGCGACGTTCAGAAAAAGCTGGGCGAAAGCTAATATGAAAAGCGTAATCAGTAAACGCATAGTCCGGTTACAGGGTTAGCGGTTACGACAACTGGCCGTAACGAGGTTAGAAAAATCTGATCGAGGATCAGCGCCGGGGCCATTCTAAGCCAGGTTTTTTTCAAAAGTTAAGCCATTTTTCTATTAAACTGTTACAGGGTTGCAACTGGCTCTTAAATGAACGATTTCAGCGGTTTATAGCAGCAAAGTTATTACCAGTTATGAACGGCTTTCGTTTTGATTATCGTCAGAAAAAGCCAGAACTTTACGAAAGAACTTAACAAACATGGCGGTTTCCCCTGACAAGCGAGAAATTGTCGTTTTCAGTGGTGGGGCGAAGTCGCTACAATAAACAAACACGAAGTAAGGAATTAAGGAAGGCAATTATGAGTACTGTAGAAAAAATTCAGCGCCAGATCGCAGAAAACCCAATCCTGCTGTACATGAAAGGTTCTCCGAAGCTGCCAAGCTGCGGCTTCTCTGCGCAGGCGGTGCAGGCGCTCTCAGCCTGTGGTGAGCGTTTTGCTTATGTGGATATTCTGCAGAACCCTGATATTCGCGCAGAAATGCCGAAATACGCCAACTGGCCGACCTTCCCGCAGCTGTGGGTTGACGGTGAGCTGGTCGGCGGCTGTGACATTATTGTTGAGATGTTCCAGCGCGGTGAACTGCAGTCGCTGATCAAAGAGACCGCAGAAAAGCACAAAGAAGCGGAATAAACAAAAAGGCCGACGCAAGTCGGCCTTTTTTGTCTTCAGGCTGATGTAGTCTCGCTCTCGTCGTCCGCATCCATCATCGGCAGCGGCCAGCCACCCAGACGTTTCCAGCGATTCACCAGCTCGCAGAACAGCGTCGCCGTCTGTTCGGTATCATAAAGCGCAGAGTGTGCCTGCGTACTGTCAAAATCCATACCCGCCGCTTTACAGGCTTTCGCCAGTACTGTCTGACCCAGCACCAGCCCGCTGAGGGCCGCCGTATCAAAGGTGGCGAACGGATGGAAAGGGTTGCGCTTCAGCCCGGCACGTCCGGCAGCGGCCATCATGAAATTCAAATCGAAGGTCGCATTATGCGCCACCATGATTGCACGATTACAGCTGTGATCTTTGATGCCTTTACGAACCATTTTGAAAATAGCGTGCAGGGCCTCGTATTCGCTGACCGCACCGCGTAGTGGATTACTGGGATCGATGCCGGTAAACGCCAGCGCCTCCGGGTGCAGCAGCGCCCCTTCGAAAGGCTCGACGTTAAAGTGCAGCGTCTGGTCGCGATGTAGCCAGCCGTCTTCATCCATTTTCAGCGTAGTGGCGGCAACCTCCAGCAACGCATCGGTTTGCGCGTTGAAGCCTGCGGTTTCGACATCGATCACCACAGGATAAAAACCTCGGAAACGTTGATTTAGCGCGTTCAGGGAGTTCGTTTCAGACATCAGCATCTCATTGCAGAAATTAGGCAGCGCGCATTATGGCAAAAAAAAAGGGAGGGTGCAGCAGAAGGGAAAGTTTCAGTCTGCCGCAACCGGCAGACTGAAGCGGCAAATTTAGTTGCCCAGGCCGTGGCCTGCTTGTTTGTTTTCGATCAGCTCGATTTTGTAGCCGTCTGGATCTTCAACAAAAGCGATGATAGTAGAGCCGCCTTTTACCGGGCCGGCTTCACGCGTCACATTACCACCTGCGTTACGGATGCGGTCACAGGTCGCTGCCACGTCGTCCACGCCGAGCGCAATATGACCGTAGGCGTTACCCAGATCGTAGCTATCCACGCCCCAGTTGTAGGTCAGCTCGATTACCGCGCCTTCGCTTTCTTCGGTATAGCCCACAAATGCCAGCGTATATTTATATTCGGTATTTTCGCTCTGACGCAGCACGCGCATGCCGAGAACGCGGGTGTAGAAATCGATGGAACGTTGCAGATCGCCAACGCGTAACATGGTGTGAAGTAAACGCATAACATCCTCTTTTATTGAATCGTCATCTGCCGATGACGCAAACGCTAAGTATAGCGATGAAAATAGCAAAAAACGGCCGCTGGCGTAACCGCTGTCACGCCAGCGCCGCGTTTAAAGCGTCGGGTAGTCGGTGTAACCTTCCGCGCCACCGCCGTAAAAACTTTCCGGGCGCTGCGGATTGAGTGGGGCGTCCTGCTGCAGACGCGCCACCAAATCCGGATTGGCGATAAAATCGCGGCCAAAGGCCACGGCATCGATCAGGCCGCGTGCGATCAGGTCATCTGCTTTTTCTACGCTGTATGCGCCCGCACCGATGATGACGCCGGGGAAAAGGTCGCGCACTTTTTCGCGGAAAGCGTTGCTGTAAGGCTTGCCACCGGCCCAGTCGGGTTCAGAAAGGTGCAGGTAGGCGATATTGCGCTTCGCCAGCTCGCCGATATACCACAGCGCAGCTTTCTCTTCTTCAGGGCCATTATCCAGATTCTGGAAGCTGCCAATCGGCGAGACGCGAATGCCGATGCGGTCGGCAGACCAGTTGGCGATGGCGGCGTCGACGACCTCCAGCGCAAAACGGCCGCGCTTCTCAATGCTGCCGCCATATTCGTCGGTGCGCTGGTTGGAATCTGGCGCAAGGAACTGGTGCATCAGATAGCCGTGCGCCGAATGCAGCTCCAGCAGGTCAAAATCGGCCTCACGTGCGTTAGCGGCTGCCTGGCCAAAGTCCGCCACAATCTGTTTAATCTCAGCAAGGCTGAGCTCACGCGGCGTAGAGGTCTCTTCACGGTAGACACTGCCATCTTCTGCGCGCAGCGAAGTGCGCGTGCCTGCCGCAATGGCAGAAGGCGCGACAGGGGCTTTTCCTTCCGGCTGTACGTTACGGTGCGAAATACGACCGGTATGCCACAGCTGAACGGCGCTGTGGCCGCCCGCCTCATGGATGCCTGCATTGATCGCTTTCCAGGCAGCAATTTGCTGCTGGGTATGCAGACCCGGCGCACCGGCATAGCCCTTCGCCTGGAATGAAACCTGTGTTGCCTCGGTAATAATCAGCCCCGCACTGGCGCGCTGACGGTAATATTCGCCCATCAGCGGCGTAGGGATATCGCCGGGCTCAATGCTGCGCAAACGCGTCAGCGGGGCCATAAATACGCGGTTTGGTACGGTAATCGCACCCACTTTAAGCGGGCTAAACAGCTGGGTACTCGCCATAACAACTCCTGTAGTAGACCGGTCTGCTATAAAACAACATTTTAAAATCAGTGGGTTTTTAGCCACTGCTCGATAGTGCTTAAGGCCAGACGCAGCGGCTGGGGTTCGCGGGAAATCTTGCTTTGCAGACTGGCACCCAGCCACAAAATATAGATGACTTTTGCCATCTCCTGCGGCGCATGGGGCAGTAACAGATTTTCCTGCTGCTTTGCCGCCTCCAGCGTTAGCGCATAAGCGGCAATGATACGGCTGGCACCGTGCTGCAGCGCATCACGCATCGGCTCCGACAGATCGCACACCTCGGCGGATAATTTAACCGCCAGGCAGCCGACAATATGGCCCTGTTCGCTGAACAGGCGCTCTGCCGAGCGAAAGTGGGCCAGCAACCGCTCGCGCGGCGTTCCCTGATCATGCTGCAGCTGTGCGTTGACCTGCTGGTTATGCTGAAGAAAATAGCGCTCCAGTAATGCCACACCAAACGCCTCTTTCGAGCGGAAGTGGTAATAGAACGAGCCTTTCGGCACGTCAGCCAGCGCCAGCAGCTCGCTAAGCCCCATTCCAGTGAAACCCCGCTGCAGACAGAGCTGCTCACCAATAGCGAGCAGATGTTCACGGGTTTCATTGCGTTGCGGTGTTTTGTTCATGGCCGTTAAGGTAGTAGACCGATCGGTCCAATGCAATCCTTACCTGGACTTTCGGCACGTTCTGATCATGTCGAGCGGCGGCTGGTACTCAGTGGTTTGCACATCAAACATCCCGAGCAGCGTATGGAAAAGGTTATCCTGCGACACCTCTGCGCCAGGCGCCTGCTGGCGTAAACAGGCCTCATCGATTCCGAAAGTTTTCGCGTAATCCTCTGACATCCACAGCAGCAGCGGAATGTGCGTTTGCTGCGATGGCGCGAACAGGTAAGGTGCGCCGTGCAGATACATACCGTGCTCGCCCAGCGACTCGCCATGATCGGAAAGATAGATCAGCGCCACGTTGAAGCGGTCGCTCAGCGCTTTCAGCTTATCAATCGTACGGCCGATCATATCGTCACTGTATAGCAGCGTATTATCGTAGGTATTTATCAGCGCCTGATGATCGCAATCCTGAATCTGGTTGCTGTCGCAGGTTGGCGTGAACTGGCGGAACTGAGGCGGATAGCGGCGATAGTAGGCAGGGCCATGGCTGCCCATCTGATGCAGCACAATAATGCCGTCATTGTTCAGGCTCTCCGTATAGTTATCCAGTCGGTGCAGCAGCACGTCATCAAGACAGGAGCCATCCTTACAGTAGTCGCCTGAGTTCCACAGCGTCATATCCGTGTGCGGTACGCGATCGCAGGCACCTTTACAGCCGCCATCGTTTTCGCGCCACAGCACGCTAATGCCAGCGCGGGCGAGAATATCCAGCACGCCATCCTGGTGATGCGCCAGATTCGCGTCGTAATGGGCGCGCGGCATATTCGAGAACATACAGGGCACAGAAATTGAGGTTTCCGTGCCGCAAGAGGTCGCCTGCGGGTAATAGATCACATTATGTTTTTTAAGCTGTGGGTTAGTTTCGCGCGCATACCCGCCCAGCGAAAAGTTCTCTGCGCGTGCGGTTTCGCCGACCACCAGCACCACCAGCGTTTTTTTCTGTTCAGCGGTAATCGCTGGCCCTTTATGCGCGTCCTGGCCGATATGTACCCAGGCCTGGCTGCCTTTCAACCAGCGATCGTTAATATAGTGGCCGGTGCCGCTGACAATATTGGCGGGCGTCACCATTTTGACCAGCCCTTTGTTATTGCGGATCAGCGACGCGTAATCTTTGTAGAAAACGACCGCCATCAATACGATCACGCCCAGCGACACCGCCATAAACAGTGCACGCCAGGCGAGGTTCATCCACCAGCTGTCACGGCGTTTGAAGCGCACCGATGCCATGACAAGCGTCGGCAACAGGCCCATCAAGAGCACCCAAATAATGGCGTTACGGCTGACCAGTGCGGTGGACTCTTGCAGATCGGTTTCAAACACGTTCTGCACCATATTGGTATCAATCACCGTACCGAAGCTAAACATAAAATAGTTAGCCGCAGCGCTCGACAGAATCAACACGGCCAGCAGCGGTTTACGCAGATAAGGCCAGGCGATGAGATTAAATATCAGCGTAAAGGCGGCGGTCAGCACCACGGGGATGCTGGCAGCAAAAAAGTAATCATGCAGTGAGGTATAGGGAATGCGTTCCCAGGCGCGGAACAAAAACAGGCCATTCAGCACCAGCGCAAAGAAGAGGGAAACGCAAAGATTAAAGGTGCTTTCGTGACAGCGTAACGTTTTAGCTAGCATGATTGTCCATAAAAAAGCAAAAGGTTGCCTGCCAAGCATAGGTCTTTATGCTGAGGAAAACCTTAACAAAAGCTAAACGGTATCTTGAGATACCCCATATGCAATGTTGTTAATTATATTTCGTGACCAGGCTCGCTTGCGGTGGCAGAAAAGCGACGCCTGCTGAGCTATCTTTTAAACAGGCCTGCTTAACTGGAGTCGCTGTGGCTGAACAGCTTGAGTTTTTCCCCGTACCCAGTCCCTGTCGCGGTATCTGCCAGGTAGATGCGCGTGGCTATTGCATTGGTTGCCTGCGCAGCCGGGATGAGCGTTTCAACTGGATGAAATTCAGCGACGCGCAGAAGCGTGAGGTGTTGCGGCTCTGCTTTCAGCGCCGTCTGCGGCTGCTGCGCCAGCAAAAGCCGGATGAAGATCCTGAACCGCAGCAGCCATCCCTGTTCTGACGCCTTTTCGTTATACTCCCAGAAATCGTCTAACAAGCAGATACAGGGATATGACTATGCTACAACCGCAAACAATCTCGCCGCAGGGTCCAGACTTCTCTCCGCTGATTATGGGTTACTGGCGTTTGATGGAGTGGGGAATGACGCCGCAGCAGGTTGTCAGTTTCATTGAGCACCATCTTTCTTTGGGTATCACCACCGTCGATCACGCCGATATCTACGGCGACTATCGCTGCGAAGCTGCCTTTGGTGAAGCGTTGAAACTGTCGGCTGGCCTGCGCGACCGGCTGCAAATTGTCACCAAGTGCGGCATTGCCACGCGCGCAAAGTCGGAACACCAGATCGGTCACTACATTACCGATAAAGGGCATATCGTGCAGAGCGCCGAGAACTCTTTACGCCATTTTGCCACCGACCGTCTTGATCTGCTGCTGATCCATCGTCCCGATCCGTTGATGAATGCCGATGAGGTAGCCGAGGCATTTCTGGCACTGCATCAGAGCGGGAAAGTGCTGCACTTCGGCGTGTCGAACTTTACGCCTTCCCAGTTCACGCTGTTACAGTCGCGCCTGCCTTTTACTCTGGTGACAAACCAGGTAGAGATCTCGCCAGTACAGCAGAACGTTTTGCTGGATGGCACGCTCGATCAGAGTCAACAGATGCGCCTGCGTCCGATGGCGTGGTCTTGCCTTGGCGGTGGCGAGCTGTTTCACGATCCGCATTACCAGCCGCTGCGCGATGAGCTGGAGAACGTCCGCCGCGAAACCGGTGCTGCCAGCCTGGCGCAGGTGGTGTATGCCTGGGTGCTGGCATTACCCAGCCGGCCGTTGCCGATTATCGGCTCTGGCAATCCTGGCCGCGTCAGCGATGCGGTTGAGGCGCTGCAAATCCAGCTAAACCGCCAGCAGTGGTTCCGCATCCGTAAAGCGGCGCTCGGCTATGATGTGCCCTGAAGCGTAAAGCTGTGTCAAACAACGGCAGGGAGCCAGAATTGCGGCCAGGCTTATCACACCCTGTGGGAAAGATAAGAGGCAATAATGAAAAAATCGGTCTTAGCGTGTTTATTACTGATGAGCAGCGGTATCGCCGGTAGCGCGCTGGCGGAAGAGGTTACGCTGCATAAGGTGACTGCTGAAGGCATTGGTGAAGCAATCGGCACCGTCGACATCCAGCAGACAAAATATGGCCTGCAGTTTACGCCAAAGCTCAATGGCTTAACGCCGGGCGTGCATGGCTTCCATGTCCATGCCAACGGCAGCTGCGAGCCGGGCGTCTCTGAGGGCAAAACGGTTGCGGCAGGCGCGGCGGGCGGGCATCTCGATCCGCAGAAAACCGGCAAGCACCTGGGGCCTTATGGTGAAGGCCACCTCGGTGATTTACCGGCGATCTATGTCGATGAAAAAGGTAACGCCAGCTATCCGGTGCTGGCACCGCGACTGAAATCCCTGGATGAGATCAAGGGTAAAGCCCTGATGGTGCACATTGGCGGTGATAATCATGCCGATCATCCGCAGCCGCTTGGCGGCGGTGGCGGGCGCTACGCCTGTGGCGTCATCTAGAGGCTGACTCTCTGACGGCTCCTGACAGGAGCCGTTTTATTATCATTTAGTTTAAGTTGTGGCTATATTCTCCTGACGGTTTACCGCCTATGATGCTGATTCTGGACACTTTCATCAGGTGCGGTCAAAGGAGAAAAGGAATGAAAAAAACGGGCGCACTGCTGTTTTGTCTGCTGCTGGTGGGATGCGATCAGCCGAATGACACCCAGCTGATGACCGAAACGGGACGTCAGCTGCAACGCACCATCGATGCCAGCCCGGCGCGCAACGAGTGTGAAAATATTGCCAAAGGGCGCGAGAGATTAAGCCACGGCGCGCGTAAACGGCTGGAAGAAAAGGGCTGCCAGTTTGTGCTGCGCAGCGCGACTGAAACCAACTTCGCGGAAGCGGCGGTCTATCGCACCAGCATGACCATGGTATGCGGCAGTATTATCGGCAAGAGTTTTACCGGCAGCGACATTCGACGTCGTTTTATCTATTCGCCCGGCGAGCGTGAACTGGTGATCGATCCGATGTCAACTAACGACAAAACCCGTTTCGAACAGCGTAAAACCCTGGCACAGCTTCAGGCTGACTTTGAGCGTCAGCAGCTGCAATACTGTAAATGATTAGGCTGGCACCGCTTGTTTCAGCTGTGCCAGCGAACAGCGTAAGCGCCATAAAATCCCCGCCAGCGTATTCGCTTCTACACCGCCGTCCTCTACCAGCTGGCGCACCATTTCATCCAGCTTCTCCAGCGCCTGATCCAGCGAGGTGTGCCGCACGCCACGCGCGCTGATGATGCGTTGCAAATCCTGCAGGCTGGCCTCGCGCATTTGCGCCAGCGCGGGCGAAACGGGCTGCCAGTCGCGCAGCTGCCAGACAATATGCGAACAGTTCAGCAGCACCACGCCCCAGCGCAATAGCCAGACGCGCGCCTGCTCGTCACGGCTGCTGCTCAGCTGGCTGATGCGATGGTAGATCTGCGATTCAAAGCGGCTCTCGCTAAGGCGCGGACGTCGCCGCAGCTGATCGAGAAAGGCCATGCGCAGGGCGCGAATATGGCGACGGCTGCGGCGCGCATCAGAACTGGGGCGCAGGAGCTGGAACGCCAGCCAGGCAAGCATCACGCCGCACACCTTAGCGATATTGTCGTTAAGGAAATCGGCGTAATCCCAGCTCGGCGGATTAGTGACGGCAATAAAGGATCCCATAAAGACGATGAACTGGCCCCAGAGTGCGGCACGCTGTTTCTGCTGTAGCTTAAACAGCTGAAGCGTGATCAACAGCGGAAACAGAAACAGCAGAAACTGCCACAGCTGCGAAATCTGTACCATCAGGCCAAACTTCATCACAAAGCTAAACAGCGACAGCCAGAGCAGGGTTTTTAACAGCAGCGACACGCTGCCGCTCGGCGAGGGGGCCGAAGAGTAAAGCACGCAGGCGATAGCCGTCAGCGTGAGCGCCGCCGCGCCGGAGGACCATTGGGTGTTTATCCAGAACGCGCAGCCCGCCACGATGACGCAAAAGGTACGTAGCGCGCTCCAGCCCGCTTCGGCGCTGTCGCTCTCACGCGCCAGGGAAGGGACGCGCGGCGGCTGAAAGCGGCTGTCTGCATCAGCGCGCGCAATCAGCCGGATCCAGCGGCTGACGTTGAGATACATCCAGCAGAAATAGCGCAGCCGCTGGCAAAAGGCGCGCTGGCGATAATCGCCGTCGGCGGCGGGCGTGACGCTGCGCAGAATCTGCGCCAGCCGGTATTTGTCGCACTGCGCGCTGGCCAGCTCCTGCATCAGGGCGTTCATCGCGTCGTAGAGCGACTGGGGCGCATCAGGCCAGTTAAGCAGCATGCGACGCAGGCTGGAGAGCACGCTGGTCAGGCGCAGCTGCTGGTGGAGCACATAATTAAGCACGTTGTTATGGCGGCGAAAGCGGTAATGACTCCAGAAGGCCTGAATACGCAACAGGTTCATGGTCAGGATCTGGCTGATCACCGCCTCATGCGCGGTGCGGACGGTGTCGCCAGCAGTGGGCTGTAACAGCAGGCCCGCATGTTCCAGCAGGCGGCTATGCATTTTTTGCAGCGACTGAATAAGCGCCTCACCGTCTGAGGTGCTGGGCAGCACCATCATCATAAAACCTGCGCAAAGTATCCCCGAGATGACCTCGCAAACGCGCGCCTGGGTCAGCGTCCAGAGATCGGTGGCATCCGTGAGATTGACGCTGCTGAAGACAATAATCGCCGCGGTGTAGCCCGCCAGCGAAAAAGCGTAGGCCACATTATTCTGGTAGTGGTTGGAGATGCCGGTACAGAACGCCAGCCAGCCGGCGATAAAAAAGGTAAACAGCCAGGGCTCGTTAAGAGTATGACCGGCGATCACCAGCGCCGCGCCCGCGCCCAGCAGGCTGCCTGCAATACGGCCAAGGCTTTTACTGATGGCGCCGCCGACGGTAGGGAAGCTGATCACCGCCGCCGAGGTCATTGCCCAGTAAGGCTCATCCAGATCGAGCGCATAGGCGATGCTGAGTGCCAGACACATAGCGATAGCGTTACGCAGCGCGTAGCGCCACTGGTTCCCGGTCGCTTTAACCCAGGGGAGCTGATCCCAGGCCAGCCAGTGCAGATTCACGGCTGGATATTGATGGTGCAGGTGGTGCCAGCCACCAGCGGCACGTTGTCCGGGATGCTGGCCAGGCGGATGCGAACCGGCACGCGCTGCGCCAGCCGCACCCAGGGCACGTTCGGCTTGATATCCGGAACCAGTCCGCTGTCGCTGTCGATGCTCTGGTCATAAATGGCGCGCCCGATACTCTCAACTTCGCCCTGTAGCCGCGCGCCGTTGCTGTAGAGCACGATCTGTGCGGGCGCGCCGGGGCGAATATGGCGCAGCTTGGTCTCTTCGAAGTAGCCCATCACGTAGTAAGAGTGGCTATCGACCAGCGCAAACAGCGGCGTGCCTGCTGTTGCATAATCCCCGGTGCGCAGCGTCAGATTAGTGATCCAGCCGTCGGCAGGCGCAACAAGGGTGGTTTGCTGCAAATTCCAGCGCGCCTGGTCATTTGCCGCCTGGGCCGCCCTGGCGCTGGCGGCCATCGATTCCGCATTAAGCCGCGCGGCATCCAGATCCTCAGCGGAGATGACATTGCGCGGCAAACTGGCACGCCGACGGGACTCATGCTGCGCCTTCGCCAGCTCGGCCTGCACTTTGGCCAGCTGCGCCTCGGCATTATCCAGCGCAATCTGCCAGGGCACGGTATCGAGCGTCAGCAGCGTTTCGCCTTTATGCACGAACTGATTATCTCTGACCTTAACGCTCACAATGCGGGCTGAAACCTGCGGGGTTATCTGCACCAGTTCGGCACGTACCTTGCCATCACGCGTCCAGGGAGACTGCATGTAATAGTTCCACATCCACCAGCCCGCCAGCAGAGCGGCTGCGAACACAATCAGGGTCGAAAAATATTTCACTGCGTTGAATTTCATTGTGAATATCCATAGCTCAACAGGAAAAGCGCGGCGGTCACGCAAAGCACAAACAGCGACAAATCCAGCAGCGTCGGATGCCAGACGTCGCCGGAATAGATCCAGCTGCGCAGCAATGGATGAATAATTAGCCAGAAAAAGAAGCCGAGCAGGACCGCTTTAAACAGCGGCGGGAAAAAAAGTGACGCGCCGAACACCAGATCGGTGCAAGGCTGGGCGATGGGTAAAATAGCATGGGCCACGTAGCATCCTCCTGATATGACCCGGGCAATGGTCTCAAAAAGCGTAGATGAGCGGTTACGGCTTCGCCTGGGGTTTGTAATTTATCCTTTAAACTCGCAGAATAGTGTAAAATCTGGCTTGATAGCTAGCAAGCTAATTATAAGGAGATGAAATGGATACGACCCTTGGAACGGATTTGTCCCGCCTTGTACGCATCTGGCGCGCATTGATCGATCAGCGCCTTAAGCCGCTTGAGCTCACACAGACGCACTGGGTTACGCTACATAATATTCATCAACTGCCGCCGGAACAGTCGCAAATTCAGCTGGCGAAGGCGATCGGCATCGAACAGCCGTCGCTGGTGCGCACGCTGGATCAGCTCGAAGAGAAAGGATTAATTACGCGTTCGACCTGTGCCAACGATCGCCGCGCCAAGCGCATCAAGCTGACGCAGCAGGCGGAGCCGATTATCGAACAGGTGGAGAACGTTATCGACGCCACGCGCGACGATATCCTCGCGGGCATTAGCCGGGAAGAGATTAATCAGGTGGTGACGCTGGTTGCTCGCCTGGAAAAAAATATTCTCGAGCTACAGCATCGGGAAAAATAAAAAAACCGACGCCATGGCGTCGGTTTTTTTGGCCGCTGATTAGCGCGGCGAAACGGTGATCTGGCTGCCGTTGGACGCCAGCGCGACGCGCTGACCAACGGAGTAGCGGGTTGCCGCCTGCTTCTGCACCACCATGATGGTGTTGCCGTCATCCTTACGGATCTCCAGCTCAACACCGTCAGCTTTATTGATCGCACCCTGAACGCCCTGACCAGCCAGACCGCCAGCGATAGCGCCGCCTGCGGTAGCCAGGCTGCGGCCGGAGCCGCCACCAATGGTGTTGCCGAGGAAACCACCCAGCACTGCACCACCGATAGCGCCAATAACGTTATTGTCATCGCCGCCTTGAATTTTCACCGGTCGAACCGCCACCAGCGTACCGTATGACACGCTCTGAACTTGTTTGGCCTCACTGGCACTGTAGGTATCGCCTGACAGAGTGCTGGTATTTGAGCATCCTGCCAGCGTAATGCCAGCCAGTGCGACCGCAACGAAACGCTTGATCATCTGTAACTCCTTTCTTAAGCAATGCGCCATGTGAATCGCGAAATCCTGCAAACAGTATAAGACACAAAGCAAATTAATCTTAGTCTGAGTAAAACATGCTAAAGCGAAGCATAGACTAACGACGGTCAACAATAATTCAATAAAAGGACAAAAAAAGTTTCGCAAAGTTATTTGTTGCACAAAGTCAGGTGAAAATAGCAGGTAACCGTCGAATCAGGCGTGGGAATTTGCCAGACTGATGGCAGTTGAATTGCATTTCCGCCACGGGGTATGAAACAGATATGAAATCAGGACGTTATATTGGCGTTATGTCAGGCACCAGCCTGGATGGCGTTGACGTGGTGCTGGCCGCCATTGACGAAAATATGGTGGCTCAGCAGGGCAGTTACTGCCATCCCATGCCGGGTGAACTGCGCCAGCAAATTCTGGCGATCTGCCAGGGACAGACCCTGACGCTGTCACAGCTGGGTCAGCTTGATACCCGGCTGGGCCAGCTATTTGCTGAGGCGGTCAACACACTATTACGGCGCGAGGCGCTGGAGCCGAGCGATATTGTCGCCATCGGCTGCCACGGTCAGACGGTCTGGCACGAGCCGCAGAGCGACGCGCCAAATACGCTGCAAATCGGCGACAACAACCAGATCGTGGCGGCAACCGGCATCACGGTGGTCGGCGATTTCCGCCGCCGCGATATGGCGCTGGGCGGGCAAGGCGCGCCGCTGGTACCCGCCTTTCATCAGGCGCTGCTGATGGATGCCGTGGAGCGCCGCATGGTGTTGAACATCGGCGGCATTGCTAACCTCTCACTGCTGTTTCCAGGCCAGCCGGTACGCGGCTTCGACACTGGCCCAGGCAACATGCTGATTGATGCCTGGATCTGGCGTCATCAAGGCAAACCTTTCGATCAGGACGCGGTCTGGGCGCGCAGCGGCAACGTGGTGCCCGCGCTGCTGGAGCAGATGCTGCGCGATCCCTGGTTCGCGCTGCCGCCGCCGAAAAGTACCGGGCGCGAACATTTCAACCTTGGCTGGGTGGAACGCCAGCTGCAGAATTTCCCCGGCCTGGCGCCCCAGGATGTCCAGGCGACGCTGACTGAGCTGAGTGCGGTCACTATTGCCCACCAGGTGCAGCTCAATGACGGCTGCGATCGTCTGCTGGTGTGCGGCGGCGGCGGCCGGAATCCGCTGCTGATGGCGCGTCTCGCCGCGCTGCTGGTCGGCACAGAAGTCACTACCACCGACGCGGCGGGTATTCGCGGCGACGATATGGAAGCGCTGGCGTTTGCCTGGCTTGCCAGCCGCACGCTTTCCGGCCTGCCTGGCAATCTGCCCGCCGTGACCGGCGCGCGTGCACAAAGCGTGCTTGGCGCTATCTACCCGGCGAATCCGCTCTATTGACGTAAGGAGAATGATGATGAAACAGGGCTTACCTTTGGCTGCGGTGCTGCTGCTGGCAGGATGCGGTTTAATGAACAAGCAGGCCGAGCCGCCGCAAACGCTGCACTATCGCTGTGGTACGCTACCGTTAACGGTGACGCTTGATAACGCCAGCGAGCAGGTCAGTTTTATTATGGATGGCCAGCCCTTAACGCTGAAACGCGCTATGTCCGCCTCAGGGGCGCGCTACAGCGACGGGAAATATGTTTTCTGGACGAAAGGTGAAAGCGCCTTTATTGAACGTGACGATAAAATCGTCGTTAACGATTGTGAACTTCAGCCTGCCAGTCAGCCTGTCCACTTCGGGTAACCCGTATGAGCACTAATCTCACTCTGCAAGATATCGCCAGCCTGCGTCGTGAATATACGCGCGGCGGCCTGCGCCGCAAGGATCTCCCCGACCAGCCGCTGGCGCTGTTTGAAACCTGGCTGCGTCAGGCCTGCGACGCGCAGTTGCCCGATCCCACCGCCATGACCGTGGCAACGGTCGACGAGCAGGGCCAGCCTTACCAGCGCATCGTCTTGTTGAAGCATTATGATGACAATGGCCTGGTGTTTTATACCAACCTGGGCAGCCGCAAGGCGCAACAGCTGGCGAATAATCCGCGCATCTCGCTGCACTTTCCGTGGCACTTTCTGGAACGTCAGGTGATGGTGCTCGGCGAAGTCGAAAAGCTGACGCCGCTTGAGGTGCTGAAATATTTCCACAGTCGCCCGCGTGACAGCCAGATCGGGGCCTGGGTATCGCGGCAGTCGAGTCGTATCTCGGCGCGCGGCGTGCTGGAGGGTAAGTTCCTTGAGCTGAAACAGAAATTCCAGCAAGGCGAGGTTCCGCTGCCCAGCTTCTGGGGCGGCTATCGCGTCAAATTTCATACCATGGAGTTTTGGCAGGGCGGCGAACATCGCCTGCATGACCGCTTCCTCTACCAGCGCGACGACAACGGCTGGAAAATCGACCGTTTAGCACCATAAAACAGCGTTTTTCACCTCTCTCAGCGCTGGCACAACCGTCGCCAGCGCTTTATGCTATAGCCCTCATTTTTTCTTCCGCATCTCAGCGGAAAGCTGTGTACCAGCATAGGTGCAGTCTGATCAATTTGGAGTCAGTGATGACCAGCAGTAACCTGATACAACAATTGCAGGAACGGGGCTTAATCGCCCAGGTAACGGACGAAGAAGCGTTAGCAGAGCGACTGGCGCAAGGGCCGATCTCTCTCTATTGCGGCTTCGATCCGACCGCTGACAGCTTGCATTTGGGCCATCTGGTGCCGCTGCTCTGCCTGAAACGCTTTCAGGATGCCGGACACAAGCCGGTCGCGCTGGTGGGTGGTGCCACCGGCCTGATTGGCGATCCCAGCTTTAAAGCAGCAGAACGTAAACTCAATACCAGCGACACCGTCAGCGAGTGGGTTGAGAAGATCCGCAAGCAGGTTGCACCTTTCCTCGATTTCGACTGTGGTGACAATAGCGCTATCGCCGCCAATAACTATGACTGGTTTGGCGGCATGAACGTGCTGACCTTCCTGCGTGATATCGGCAAACACTTCTCAGTTAATCAGATGATTAACAAGGAGGCGGTAAAGCAGCGCCTCAACCGCGACGACCAGGGCATCTCCTTCACCGAGTTCTCCTATAACCTGTTGCAGGGCTATGACTTCGCCGAGCTGAACAAGCGCCACGGCGTAGCATTACAGATTGGCGGCTCCGATCAATGGGGCAACATCACCTCCGGCATCGACCTGACGCGACGTCTCTACCAGAACCAGGTGTTTGGCCTGACGGTTCCGCTGATTACCAAATCAGACGGCACCAAATTCGGTAAAACTGAGGGCGGCGCGGTATGGCTGGATGCGAAGAAAACCAGCCCGTACAAGTTCTACCAGTTCTGGATTAACACCGCAGACGCCGATGTTTACCGCTTCCTGAAGTTCTTCACCTTCCTGAGCCTGGAAGAGATCAATGCGCTGGAAGAAGAGGACAAGAACAGCGGTAAAGCCCCGCGCGCGCAGTACGTGCTCGCCGAGAACGTCACGCGTCTGGTGCACGGCGAAACCGGCCTGGCAGCGGCGAAACGCATCACTGAAAGCCTGTTTTCTGGCGCGCTGAGCGATATGACCGAAGCGGACTTTGAACAGCTGGCGCAGGACGGCATGCCGACCATCCAGCTGGGTGCGGAGGACGATCTGCAACAGGCGCTGGTGAATGCTGAACTGGTACCGTCACGCGGCCAGGCACGCACCATGATCGGCTCCAACGCCGTCACCATCAACGGCGAGAAACAGTCCAACGCCGAGTACCGCTTCAGCGATACCGACAAACTGTTTGGCCGCTACACGCTGCTGCGTCGCGGTAAAAAACACTACTGCCTGATCGTCTGGCAGTAAGCACTTCAGGGCCGGTTTCCGGCCCTTTTTTATGGCAGGCAAGGGCAAGACAGTACAGATCATAATGAAAAATATTCTCGCAATTCAGTCGCATGTGGTATTCGGCCACGCAGGTAACGCCGCTGCCGAATTTCCGATGCGCCGCATGGGTGCCAACGTCTGGCCGCTCAACACCGTGCAGTTCTCCAATCACACCCAATACGGCCACTGGACGGGCACCGTGATGCCCGCGACGCACCTGACAGACATTGTCAAAGGCATCAGTGATATCGATCGGCTAAAGACCTGCGACGCCGTGCTGAGCGGCTATTTAGGGTCGGCCGAGCAGGGCGAGCAGATCCTCGAAATTGTACGCATGGTGAAAGCCGCGAATCCGGAAGCCTGGTTTTTTTGCGATCCGGTGATGGGCCATCCTGAGAAAGGCTGTATCGTCGCGCCTGGCGTGGCGGAATATCACTGTAAATACGCCATGCCCGCCAGCGATATTATCGCGCCGAACCTGCTGGAGCTGGAGATGCTCAGCGAGCGCAGCGTGGCAAGCGTGGAAGAGGCCGTTGCCGCGGCGCGTGCGCTCATTGCGCAAGGCCCGCGCGTGGTGCTGGTGAAACACCTGGCGCGCGCCGGTCGTCGCAGCGATCGCTTCGAAATGCTGCTGGTAATAGCGGAAGAGGCCTGGCATATCAGCCGCCCGCTGGTGGATTTTGGCGTGCGTCAGCCGGTTGGGGTGGGCGATCTCACCAGTGGCCTGCTGCTGGTAGACCTCCTGCACGGCAAGGATGTGCAGAGCGCGCTGGAGCATGTCACCGCCGCGGTTTATGAAGTAATGCTGAAAACGCACGCGATGGGCGAATATGAGTTGCAACTGGTGGCCGCACAGGACGCCATCGCCCAGCCGACCCAGCACTTTACCGCAGAACGGCTGTAATCTCTCCGGGCCGATATACATCGGCCCGTTTGTTATGCCAGTCCTTCAGCTTTCAGCGCCGCCTGTACGGCAGGCCGCTGCGACGTCCGCTGGAACCAGGCATCCAGCGCCGCCAGACCCGTCAGATCCAGCTTCACTGCCTGCGCCCAGCGCACCATCACGTAAAGATAGGCGTCCGCCACGCTAAAGCGCAGCCCCATCAGCCACTGCTTATCCTGTAATGACCTGTCCACGTAGCGGAACTGCTGCTCCAGCCGGGCGCGCAGAACAGGTTTGTAATCCTCAGGCGTATCGGGTTTGAACAGCGGCGCAAAGGTTTTGTGCAGCTCGCTACTGATGAAGCTAAGCCACTCCAGCGTGTGGTAGCGCGTCAGGCTGCCAACCGGGGCCAGCAGATGGCGGTCAGGTTTGAGGTCCGCCAGATACTGCACAATCGCTACCCCTTCGGTCAGGATCGTACCGTCATCCAGTTCCAGCGCGGGAACCTGGCCTTTTGGATTGATTTGCCAGTAGTCTTCGCTGCATTCGGTGACTTTTTGTTTCAGGTCGACATTAACCTGAGTGAAATCGAGCCCGCACTCGCATAGCACGATATGCGGCGAAAGAGAGCAGGCTCCCGCCTTACAGAAAAGTTTCATAACGGACCTCCGGGTTGCGACAGGATCATTGCAGCTTAATGCGTCACCGCCGTTTTGCCAGTGACAGGGATCAAGCGTCGCACCTGGCCCGACAAAGGATAAAAAAAAGCCGGGCAGTTAGCCCGGCTGTAAGCCTGCAAATAATCAGGCCTGAGATTTTTTCAGTGCGGGTTGCGTAGACTGCGCCATGCGGTTGAGCAGCGGAGCCGTAATCAGCATCAGCACGGCAATAATGCCGGTCACGATACCAATCTGCTGGAAAACGCTGCTGTAAACGCTGAGTGAGGCGAGCGGGTCAGTAACGTTTTCAGGTACGGCCATCAGCCCGGCGACTTTACCGGCAATCATTGCTGCGCCAGCTGTAGTGAGGAACCATGAGCCCATAATAAAACCCATCAGACGCTGCGGCACCAGCTGCGCCACCATTGCCAGGCCGAGGCCAGAGATCATCAGCTCGCCGATAGACTGCAGGGCGTAGCTCAGGATCAGCCAGTTAACAGAGACGATACCCGCTTCTGAGGCGAATTTAGCGCCAACCGGCAGCACGAGGAACGCCGCAGAACAGAGCACCATACCGATAGCGAATTTAAACGGCATTGGCAGCTTGTCGCCCAGCTTGTTGTACACCGCTGCCAGCAGCGGGCTGGCCAGCATAATCCAGAACGGGTTTAGCGCCTGGAACTGCTCCGGCTCAAAAGTGATACCCAGAATAGTGTGCTCAACGTTGCGGATCGCAAAGAAGTTCAGCGACGTCGGCATCTGCATATAGAGCACGAAGAAGACAATCGCCTCCACCATCAGCAGGAACGCAACAATCATCTTGCGGCGAGCCGCGCCATGCAGGGAGAAAGCCTCTTTCGCGAAAATCAGGATAATGCCCAGCGCCACCACGCCCAGCGTGATGCGTGCGATAGTCTGGTGATGCAGCAGCCAGGCGGCGATGGCGACCAGCACCACAACGCCAACCAGCGTCATCAGGAGCTTACCGACGTGCAGCGGGGCGAAGTCAGGTTTGGAACCGTAGTTTTTCACCAGACCTTTGCAGAACAGGAAGTTCAGCAGTGTGATGATCAGGCCGACAACCGACAGCGAGAACGCCACGCTCCAGCCATATTTTGCTGCCAGCCACGGCGTCAGCATCATAGAGAACAGCGAGCCGACGTTAATCGACATATAGAACATGGTAAAGGCACCGTCGATGCGCGGATCATCTTTTTCATAGCAGGTTGAAAGCAGCGAAGAGGGGTTCGCCTTAAACAGGCCGCTACCGACTGCGATAGTCGCCATGCCGATATAAACCGTGCCGACATTATGACCAGAGAAGGCGACCAGCGCATAGCCCAGCGCCAGCACCAGAACGCCAAGAACGATGACGCGCTTCGTGCCCAGCACCTTGTCACCCAGCCAGCCGCCGATAGCCACCAGGCCATAGACCAGCGCGCTAAAAGAGGCGAAAAGGGTGATGGAGTCCGCTTCCGACATACCCAGCTGTTTCACCAGGTAGACGGCCATAATGGCCTGCAGGCCATAAAAACCGAAACGCTCCCATAACTCGATAGAGAAGATCAGGTAGAACGCCTTCGGCTGTTTGAACGCATTGAGGCTAACAGCCTCATCAGTGTGTTTGTTTGCAGTTGACACTTGTACCTCAGTTTTTCTCGTACCCTGTTTTACGACAGGAAAAAAGTCCGCGTCATGTCAGGATTCCATGCGCGACATTGTTATTAGTAGGGAAAATCGGGGCCTAATGTGGCTGATAACGCGCACCAGGGCAAGAATTTTTTGAATGCTGAAAAGCCTGGCTTATGTAAGGTTTAAAAACTTAACGGCGTTTAAGAATCGGATTTAAATTTCAGCGGCTGAAATTATATCAGAACAAACGTTTGTTTTTCACGTACAGGAGATCACAATGACCATATAAGCTGCTTTGTGTCTTCTGGATGGTAAATGGTGTCGTGGATTATTATTTGTACAGTGTTTTATGCGGATCCAAGTGCTTTTATCAGCTAATTTGAATAATAGCCGCTCAGAATGTGTGCTGGCTTCGTCAACCGTGAGCAAGAAGTTGATCTGGCTCACTAAATCGCACATTAATTCAGTGAGTAAAAAAAGAAAACGTTTGCGCTGCGTCAGGCCGCGCTTCAGATAGTCTGGCGAAATAAATAACAGCGCCCAACAGGACAGGGCGACGTAGCCAGAGTTAGCTGGTCTTAACGCGAAGGAAACCTCTGATATCTCGGCTAAAATTGCGATTTTTGCCGTCTCGACAACTATTTTACAATCCGCTAACCTACAAAAACCCCCTTATACAGGACGTAACCATGACAGCAATGTTGAACCTGGCACTGGTTGGCGACTACCGCGCCAGCGCCGTCGCGCATCAGGCTATTCCTCTGGCAATTGAGCGTGCTGCAAAGCACCTGAACATCAACGTACATTACAGCTGGTTTCCTACGGATGCGCCTGGCGGCCTCAGCGCCGTACGCAACAGCGACGCTGTCTGGGTGGTGCCGGGCAGTCCCTATAAAAATGATGATGCGGTGTTCGCCACTCTGCGTTGGGCGCGTGAACATCACACACCTTTTCTGGGCTCCTGCGGCGGTTTTCAGTATGCGGTGATTGAGTACGCCCGCAATGTGCTGGGCTGGCAGGACGCAAATCATGCAGAAACGGATGAGGGCGGTCGCATGGTGATTTCCCCGCTGAGCTGTTCGCTGGTGGAACAGCGGGGCGAGGTGAGGTTTGCGCCGGGCTCGCGCATTGCTGAAGCCTATGGCACCCAGTCGAGCGATGAGGGCTACCACTGTAACTTTGGCGTTAATCCTGCGTTTAGCGAGGCGCTGGAAGGTAAAAATCTGCGTATCACATCATGGGATGCGGCAGGCGACGTGCGCGGCATAGAGCTAACCGATCACCCATTCTTTATTGCGACGCTGTTTCAGTCGGAGCGGGCGGCGTTGCAAAATAAGCACTCGCCGTTGGTGATTGCCTGGCTACAGGCGGCGCTGGCCGCACGATAAAGCCAACGGGTGCGGGCGCACCCGTTAAATTTCCGTTTTCTCCGGATACTCGCACAGATCTTCAATCAAACAGGCACCGCAGCGCGGCTTGCGCGCCACGCAGGTATAGCGGCCGTGTAGAATAAGCCAGTGGTGGCAGTCGACCTTAAATTCTTTGGGTACGACTTTCAGCAGCTTCGTTTCGACCTCTTCCACGTTTTTCCCTGGTGCAAAACGGGTGCGGTTGCTGACGCGGAAAATATGGGTATCGACAGCAATCGTTGGCCAGCCAAAGGCGGTGTTCAGCACCACGTTGGCGGTTTTGCGCCCCACGCCAGGTAAGGCTTCCAGCGCTGCACGGTCTTCCGGTACCTCGCCACCGTGCTGCTCCAGCAGGATGCGGCAGGTTTTGATCACGTTCTCAGCCTTGCTGTTGAACAGGCCGATCGTCTTGATATAGTCCTTCACGCCGTCCACGCCCAGCGCCAGCATCGCCGCAGGCGTACTGGCGACCGGGTAGAGCTTTGCCGTGGCTTTATTGACGCTAACGTCGGTCGCCTGCGCGGAGAGCAGCACGGCGATCAGCAGCTCAAACGGTGAGGTAAAGTTAAGCTCAGTGGTGGGATGCGGGTTGTTGTCCCGCAGCCGACTGAGGATTTCTACACGTTTCGTCTGGTTCACACCGCTTTCCCGGCATGTCCATGCAGCCCGGCTTCCGCCGCCTGGGCGGCGCGGCGTGCAGCGCGCTGTTTGGTTTTCTGGTCGATAAGATATTTAACCGCCAGCAGCATTCCCAGGCCGATAAACGCGCCCGGCGGCAGCATTGCCAGCAGCATCGGGGAGTCGAAATGGACCACTTCAATGCGCAGCGCTTTGGCCCACGGGCCCAGCAGCTGATCCGCGCCGTTGAACAGCGTTCCGCTGCCGATTAGCTCGCGGATCGAACCCAGCGTCACCATGGCGCAGGTCGCGCCCATGCCGATAGCGAAGCCATCCAGCGCGGCAAGGGGGATGCTGCTTTTTGAGGCGACGGCTTCCGCGCGGCCGACCACAATACAGTTGGTGACGATCAGCGGAATAAAGATGCCGAGCGACTCATACAGCCCATAGGCGTAGGCGTTGATCAGCATCTGCACACAGCTCACCACCGAGGCGATGATCATCACGTAGATAGGGATGCGGATCTCTGACGGCACCCAGCGGCGTGAGGCGGAAATCGCGCTGTTGGTGATGGTCAGTACCAGCGTGGTGGCCAGCCCGAGGCCCAGCGCGTTGGTGGCCGTCGACGTGACGGCCAGCAGCGGACAGAGCCCTAATAGCTGCACCAGCGCGGAGTTATTCTTCCACAGGCCGCCAACCAGCAAATTTTTAGCTTCACTCATTTGCGTCTCCACATTCGGGCAGCGAGGTTAGCCTGCCGCTCAGGGTTTCAATCAGTAATGCGGTGCGTTTAGTGGCGTTGACCACCGCGCGCGGCGTAATGGTCGCGCCGGTAAACTGGTCGAATTCGCCACCGTCTTTTTTCACCGCAAAGGCTTTATCATCTGCGCCATGTACCACTTTGCCGTTAAAGCTGTTAATCCAGTCGGAAATACGCAGTTCAATCTTATCGCCAAGGCCGGGCGTCTCATGGTGTTCAATGACGCGTACGCCCAGCACCTTGCCCTGAAAATCAGCGCCCACCAGCATTTGAATTGCACCAGAGTAGCCATCCGGCGCGGTGGTCTCAAGCGCGGCCGCCACCGGCTGGTCGCCTTTGCGCGCCAGGTAAAGATGGTGCGGCGTTGCGGTGCCCAGTGCCGGATCGGTGACAAGGTAACATTCACGCTGGATCTGATTATCGTACATCTCTACCGGAACAACCTGATCCAGCAAGTTTTTTTGATTCAGCGCCGTCTGGTGCGCAATGGTCGGCTTCGTCACATAGTTCACCACGGCCGTTAAGCCTGTGGTAAACACGGCAAACATTGCCAGCGTCACGGCATTTTTACGAATGGTTTCAAGCATCGATCACTCCTTGCGATGGCCGTAGACGCGCGGCTGCGTGTAGTAATCGATCAGCGGAACGCAAATATTTGCCAGCAGCACGGCAAAGGCCACGCCGTCGGGATAGCCGCCAAAGCTGCGGATCAGCCAGACCAGCAGGCCAATCAGCGCGCCGTAAATCAGGCGGCCACGGTTAGTGGTGGACGCGGTCACCGGATCGGTGGCAATAAAGAACGCGCCAAGCATCGTCGCACCCGAGAAGAGGTGGATGACCGGCGTATTCAGGCTCTCCGGTGAAATCAGCCAACCCAGCGTGGCGCAGAAGGCGAGCGACAGCAGCATTGCCGCCGGGATATGCCAGCGAATGGCGTTTTTCCACAGCAGGAACAGGCCGCCAGCCAGATAGCCAACGTTGATCCACTGCCAGCCGAGACCCGCCAGCACGCCGGTATAAATCGGCTGCGCCAGCAGCTGCTCAGCGCTGTGCCCGGCGCGCAGCCCGGTCTTGAAGTTATCCAGCGGCGTCGCCTGGCTGATGCCGTCCACGCCGAGTTGCAGTTGCTGCATGGTGTCGCCCGCCAGCGTATGGCCGGTAAAGATCATGCTCAGTGAGTCGAGCAGGCCGGGTTTCACCGCCTGGAGCGCATCGGGCGGCAGCCAGCTGGTCATCTGTACTGGAAAAGAGATCAGCAGTACAACATAGCCAACCATCGCCGGGTTAAAGGGGTTTTGCCCCAGGCCGCCGTAAAGCTGTTTGGCAATCACAATGGCAAAAACGGTGCCGATTACCACCAGCCACCAGGGCGCCAGCGGCGGCAAGCTGATGCCGATCAGCACAGCCGTCAGCAGTGCCGAATTATCTGCCAGGTTTGGCGTGACTGGCGCTTTGCGCAGGCGCAGGATCGCCGCTTCCGCCAGCCACGCGGTCAGCACCGCCAGCAGCACCTGTAAGACGCTGCCGTAACCAAAGAAATACCACTGTGCAGCGAAGCCTGGCACGGCCGCCAGCACCACCAGCATCATAATATTGCCGGTGCTGCGACGGTTGTGGGTATAGGGAGAACTTGCGATACGAAAAGCCATTTATTCCTCAAACGTCGACGGCGTTTGCGCTTTACGCGCTTTGGCCCGGGCGATAGCGGCAGCGACGGCTGCCTTGCGCGCGTCGTCTGACGGACGCGCATCACTGTTTTCAACGTCGAGGGTCACGACGTCCTTTTCTGACTCTTGTGCCGCAGCGGCTTTCTTCGCTTTGGCCCGGGCGATAGCGGCTTCCACCGCCGCCTTACGCGGGTCGAGGGGAGGCACGTCCTCGACCGGCTGAACTTCTTCGGTTAGCGTGCCGGCCGCCGCCTGCGCAGCCGCCGCTTTTTTTGCTTTGGCGCGGGCGATGGCGGCTTCGACGGCCGCTTTGCGCGGGTCGACGGATGCTTCTGTCGCTTCTGCTGCTTCTGCCGCTTCAGGCTGAGGCGCGTCGGTTTCAGATTGCGCTGCCGCCGCTTTCTTCGCTTTGGCGCGGGCGATGGCGGCTTCTACCGCCGCCTTGCGCGGGTCGACGGATGCTTCTGTCGCTTCAGGCTGTGGCACGTCGGTTTCAGGTTGCGCGGCCGCCGCTTTCTTCGCTTTGGCGCGGGCGATGGCGGCTTCGACCGCCGCTTTGCGCGGGTCGACGGATGCTTCTGCCGCTTCAGGCTGTGGCACGTCGGTTTCAGGTTGCGTTGCCGCCGCTTTTTTCGCTTTGGCGCGGGCAATGGCGGCTTCGACCGCCGCCTTGCGCGGATCGACCGCTTCTGCCGGGGCGGTTTCAGCCTGCGGCGTTTTCTTCGCTTTGGCGCGGGCAATCGCGGCTTCGACGGCGGCTTTACGCGGATCTGCCGTCTGGCGGGTCACCGGCTGGGTTTCCGCCTGCGCTTCAGCCTGACGCAGATGCGCCTGGGCATGGCGCGCCTGACGCTGTGCTTCCTCTACGGCTGGATCAACTTCGCCTGCCGCCTGCCGCTTCGCCATCACGCGTTCGCGCGCAGCCGCCAGCTCGCCTTCGTCGCTGCGCGCCACGCGCTGCTTCGCCTGTTCATGTTTGGCTTCGCGCGCCAGTTTTTCCCGCTCCAGGCGCGCCTGGCGCGCCTCAAAGCGTGCTTTCGCCTCGGCGGTACGCTTCGCCTCAAGATCGATAGCGCGCAGTTCGGCTTTCTCCTGACGATAGTACTGCACCAGCGGGATATTGCTTGGGCAAACGTAGGCGCAGGCACCGCACTCAATGCAGTCATCAATATGGTGGGCACGCGCTTTATCATGATCGCCGCCCTGGCTGTACCAGTAGAGCTGCTGTGGCAGCAGCTTCGCCGGGCAGGCGTCCGCACAGGCGGAACAACGGATGCAGGACTGCTCCTCATCGTTGTTACCCATTTCGCTGGCGGAGGGCGCAAGAATGCAGTTGGTAATCTTCACCACCGGCACGTCAAGCGACGGCAGGGTAAAGCCCATCAGCGGGCCGCCCATGATCACCATCTGGCGCGGGGCGGGCGTAAAGCCAACCTGATGCAGCAGATGGCTGATCGGCGTCCCGATTCGGCTCCAGACGTTGCGTGGATGCGCGATCGCCTCGCCGGTTAACGTCACCACGCGTTCGGTCAGGGGTTCGCCATTGATCACCGCGCGTTTCACCGCCCAGGCGGTGCCGACGTTTTGCATCAGCACGCCGATGTCGGTGGAGCGCCCGCCGTGTGGCACTTCCAGCCCGGTGAGAATTTTGGTCAGCTGTTTCGCGCCGCCGGAAGGGTATTTGGTCGGCACTACGCGGATTTGCAGATCGCGTTCGCCGCCCAGCGCCTGTTTTAGCGCAGCGATGGCTTCCGGCTTATTGTCTTCAATGCCAATCAGCACGCGCTCCGCCTGCAACACCCAGGCGAGGATGCGGCTGCCTTCCAGCACTTCGGCGGCGTAATCCTGCATCAGGCGGTCGTCGGCGGTGATGTAAGGCTCACATTCGGCGGCGTTGATAATCAGGGTCTTGACGCCGCGCAGGCCGCCGCGCAGCTTGGTGCCGGTCGGGAAGCCCGCTCCGCCAAGACCGGCGACGCCCGCATCATGGATGCGCTGCACAATATCGGCGCGCTCGCGCTGGCGATAGTCCGCCATCGGTTCCAGCGTCTTCCAGCGATCTTCGCCATCAGGCGACATAAAGATGCACAGCTCTGACAACCCGGAGGGATGCGCGGTCATATGCTGCGCAATTGCGTCGATGGTGCCAGAGGTCGGCGCATGCACCGGCAACATCCGGCCGTTACCAAAGGTCAGCGGCTGGCCGCGCAGCACGTGATCGCCAGGCGCAACGCAGATCTCGCCTTCATGGCCAATATGCTGCTTCAGCGGAATAATAAAACGGTCCGGCAGCGGCAGCTGGCTGAGCGGCGTGCCGTTAGACTGGGTCTTCATTTCCGGCGGATGAATGCCGCCCTGGAAATCCCACAGCTTCTCTTTACGAAAGATATTCAACAGATTAAGCATGACTTTCTACCGGGATCACCCGTACAGGAATGGTTTCGAGATCCCACTTCCAGTTAGCGGTCGTGGTCGCCACTGGACGCATCTCGATGCAGTCAGTAGGACAGGGCGCAACGCAGAGATCGCAGCCGGTGCAGACGTCGCTCAGCACGGTGTGCATGGCGCGCGTCGCGCCGACGATGGCGTCGACCGGACAGGCCTGAATGCACTTAGTACAGCCAATGCAGTTCTCTTCATCAATCCAGGCCACGGTGCGCACCGGCTCTTTCGCCGTCTCGTCACCGTCAATCGGCTGCGGGTCAACGTTCAGCAGCGCCGCCAGCTTCAGCATGGTCTGTTCGCCGCCCGGCGCACATTTGTTAATCGCCTCGCCGTTATTGCCTACCGCGTCGGCATAGGGACGACAGCCGGGATAGCCGCACTGGCCGCACTGGCTTTGTGGCAGTAGCTCGTCGATCTGCTCGACGATAGGATCTTCTTCCACTTCAAAGCGGCGTGAGGCATAGCCAAGCAGCGCGCCGAACACCAGGCTCAGCGCGCTCAATACGATAATAGCAATCCAGATCGCGCTCATCAGAATTTCACCAGACCGGTAAAGCCCATAAACGCCAGCGCCATCAGGCCAGCCGTCACCAGCGCGATAGAGGAGCCTTTAAAAGGTGCAGGCACGTTGGCCAGCACCAGGCGTTCGCGCATACCGGCGAACAACACCATCACCAGCGAAAAACCGAGCGAGGCGCTAAAGCCATAGATGGCCGCCTGCAAAAAGGTGTGGTTGAGGTTGACGCTCAGCAGCGGCACGCCCAGTACCGCACAGTTCGTGGTAATCAGCGGTAAAAAGATGCCGAGCAGACGGTAGAGCGACGGGCTGGTTTTACGCACCACCATCTCGGTGAACTGCACGACAACGGCGATCACCAGGATATAGGCCATGGTGCGCAGATAAACCAGATCCAGCGGCACCAGAATCAGGTGGTTCACCAGCCAGGCGCAGATCGAGGCCAGGGTAATCACGAAGGTGGTAGCGAGACCCATGCCAATCGCCGTTTCCAGTTTTTTGGAAACGCCCATAAAGGGGCAAAGGCCAAGAAACTTCACCAGAACGAAGTTGTTCACCAGCACAGTGCCTACAAACAGCAGCAGATAATCGGTCATTTTTTCGCCATTAATTCGGAAAGCGGCTTATTATCTGTGATCTGTGACGCTATCTCAACCACTGTACGAGAAGCAGCAGGGTGTTTCGCACTCAGAATTAAATTATTGACGAAACTCACAGCGTTACGGCTGGATAAAGGTCGATTTAACCCGCTGCGAACGTTTGAAATAGGGCACGAAAACCGCTGCGGCAAGAAGCGTCAGCAGCAGTGTCTGTACGGCTTTGCCGTCAGAAACCGGCGTAAAAGCGAAGGTTTTCAGCGCCAGCAGCAGCGTAACCAACAGCCAGATAATGTAGTGACGGGGCAGCCGACGCGAACGCTTACAGAAAATCCAGCAGACCCAGAGGCTGTAAAGCCAGACGGCCAGTGCGGTCAGCAGGGAAACCGCCCAGTTGGTGACCAGCATGCCGTGGTGTGAAAACAGGGTGCTGCGCCATTCGGGATTAAACAGCGGGCTGAGATACATAGCCAGCAGCATGGCGCTGGTCAGCATGGTCATAATCAGCCAGGCGAGCGGGACGAGCAGCCAGCCGCCGAGACGCGGTGCGGTATCTGATTGATTCATAGAGGTGATCCTGTTGCGGCAAGGAAAGCGGGAGAGGATACCACGTCCGGACCGGGCCCGCTCGTGCGATGAGAAGGCCGGTTAACACACTGTCAGACGACGTAATGCCATACCGATTTGGGCACGCAGCCGAGATCGAACAGCCGACCGCCCGATGCCAGCTCGGCGCGACGATGATCCGCAGCGCGGTACATATTAATCAGCTCACAGTCATCACTGAGGGAATAATTAAGGTGATCGTAAAGTTTTTCCAGGCTTTCCAGATTATTCACCTTGCGGAATTTAAGCAGGTAATCTTGCGCGGTCATAGTTGTCATAATTAAAAGTACAGAGAAGAGCTCAGTATAGGGAGCAGCCGCACTCTGTCCAGCGGCTTATGCTAAAAAAAGAGTAAATTTTTACTCATTCAAAACGAGTAAGCTAAAAACACCACTTTTATTCTCTCTTCAGTCAAGACGCCGGATGCCGCCATGCTCGCCAGTGCCGCCAGCACTGAATATTCATTCACCGCTGCGTTAAAGGATTAACAATCGACGACGGCTGTTTTGCACCTTTAAGTGTGGCAAAAGTCGCTTCGCTTAGGGTGGTAAACCAGTATTTATTACGCTAACCCAGCGCATTGCAGCCAAAAGGGCGCCAGTGACAAGAGTCTAATAAATACTGGTTCGCTCAGCCCCGGGCGTCTGATTATTTAACTTTTTGGTCATCCGCAGATGACTGTGCGGGTAGTCACAAATTTATTATCTCCCTGATGCTGCCGGATAATGACCAATGTGTACGTATAATTGTAATCGCTTTCAGATAGAGATTTCATAACCGATTCTGTTTATTACATTTATTTAACCAGCATTCTTTAAAGATGCAGTTATTTTGTCCATGAGTCCCGCAGCCTTTACCCCCTCACTTTGCACGTAACCCCTTTAATTTGCACTGATTTGTGAAGCGTGTCGCCCTTATTTTGCCGGTTTTACGCCAGGCTAAACGGGCTCTTTACCCTTACTCGCAAAAGCCCTTCAGAGGAATGCAAACTATGTGGAAACGTTTACTTTTGACCAGCCTGGTCAGCGCCGCGTTAACCGCGCCGGTTATGGCCGCAGACCTGACGGTCGGCTTCTCTCAGGTTGGCTCCGAATCCGGCTGGCGTTCAGCGGAAACCAACGTAGCAAAAAGTGAAGCGGCGAAGCGCGGCATCACGCTGAAAATCGCAGACGGCCAGCAAAAACAGGAGAACCAGATTAAGGCCGTGCGTTCGTTTATCGCCCAGGGCGTGGATGCAATTTTCATCGCGCCGGTGGTGCAGACCGGCTGGGAGCCGGTACTGGAAGAGGCCAAAGATGCGAAGATCCCGGTGTTCCTCCTCGACCGCGCTATCGTGGTGAAAGACAAGTCGCTTTATATGACAGTGGTGACCGCCGACAACGTGCTGGAAGGCAAACTGATTGGCGACTGGCTGGTGAAAACCGTTGGCGACAAGCAGTGTAACGTGGTTGAGCTACAGGGCACGGTCGGCGCGAGCGTGGCGATCGACCGTAAAAAAGGCTTTGCCGAAGCGATAGCGGGCCACCAGAACATTAAAGTGATCCGCTCGCAGTCCGGCGACTTTACCCGCAGCAAGGGCAAAGAGGTGATGGAGAGCTTTATCAAGGCGGAAAACAACGGCAAGAACATCTGCATGGTCTATGCGCATAACGACGACATGGCGATCGGCGCAATCCAGGCGATTAAAGAAGCCGGGCTGAAGCCGGGCAAAGATATCCTGACTGGCTCAATCGACGGCGTGCCGGATATTTACAAGGCGATGCTGGCGGGTGAAGCCAACGCCAACGTTGAGCTGACGCCAAACATGGCAGGCCCGGCATTCGACGCGCTGGAGAAGTTCAAAAAAGACGGCACGCTGCCGCCGAAGATCACCAAAACCGAATCCCGGCTCTATCTGCCTGCCGATGCGCAGGCGCAGCTGGACACCAAAAAAGGCATGGGTTACTGAGCCGCAGGCCGCTCCCCGGAGCGGCTTTTTATCTGTTGAGGCGGAGCTGACAAGATGATTAGGCACAACGACGATGCGCTGCTCACCATCAGCGGCGTCAGTAAAGGCTTTCCCGGCGTCAAAGCGCTGGACAACGTGTCGTTTAGCGTGCGGAAAGGCGAGATTATGGCGCTGCTGGGCGAGAATGGCGCAGGCAAATCGACGCTGATCAAAGTGCTGACCGGGGTTTACAGCCGCGACGCGGGGACATTGACGCTTAACGGCCAGACTATTGCGCCGCGCAGCACTGCGGATGCGCAGGAGATGGGTATCGGCACGGTCTATCAGGAAGTAAATATGCTGCCGAATATGTCGGTGGCCGATAACCTGTTTATCGGGCGCGAGCCACGCCGCTTCGGTATGATCGATCGCCGCCGCATGGTGCGCGACGCCGACGCGCTGATGCGCAATTACGGTTTTGCCCTCGACGTCACGCGTCCGCTGGGTCATTACTCGGTGGCAATGCAGCAGATTATCGCCATCTGCCGCGCGGTCGATCTTTCAGCACAGGTGCTGATCCTTGACGAGCCGACCGCCAGCCTCGACGCCAGCGAAGTCGAGATGCTGTTCACCCTGATGGCGCAGCTGAAAGCCAAAGGGATGAGCCTGATTTTCGTTACCCATTTTCTTGACCAGGTCTACCGGATTACCGACCGCATCACGGTGCTGCGCAACGGCCAGTTTATTGCCACGCGCGATACCGCGACGCTGCCGCAGATTGAACTCATCAAGCTGATGCTGGGCCGCGAGCTGCTGGAAACGGCGCTGCAACGCCAGGGCAGCACGCTGCGCAGCAACCAGCCGGTGGCCGCGTTCCACGATTACGGTAAGAAGGGCACTATTGAGCCTTTCAGCCTTGAAGTGCGGCCTGGCGAAGTGGTCGGGCTGGCCGGTCTGCTCGGCTCTGGCCGCACCGAAACTGCCGAGGTGCTGTTCGGCATCCGCCGTCCCGATCGCGGTACGGCAACCATCAAAGGTAAACCCCAGACTATCCGCTCCCCGGCTAAGGCGTCGCGTCTCGGCATTGGGTTCTGCCCGGAGGATCGCAAGACCGACGGCATTATCGGCGCTGCCTCGGTGCGCGAGAACATTATCCTGGCGCTCCAGGCGCAGCGCGGCTGGCTGCGGCCGATTAAGCGTCGCGAGCAGCAGGCGATTGCCGAACGTTTTATTAAGAGCCTTGGCATCCGCACGCCGCATGCTGAACAGCCGGTCGAGCTGCTTTCCGGCGGCAATCAGCAAAAAGTGCTGCTGTCGCGCTGGCTGGTGACCAAACCCCAGTTCCTTATCCTCGACGAACCGACGCGCGGCATCGACGTTGGCGCGCACGCCGAGATTATTCGCCTGATTGAATCCCTGTGCGCCGACGGGCTGGCGCTGCTGGTGATCTCTTCTGAGCTGGAAGAGCTGGTAGGCTACGCCGATCGCGTGCTGATCATGCGTGACCTGAAGCAGGTGGCCGAGATCCCCCTTGAGCAGCTGTCAGTGGCGTCGATTGTCAACGCCATTGCGGACGGAGGGGCACAACATGCTTGAATCCCATATGACTAAGTCTGAGCGACGTAAATTTCGGCTGCCGCCTGGCCTGCCACAGATCGCTGCGCTGATTCTGGTGCTGCTGGTGGACAGCCTGGTGGCGAATAACTTCTTTGCGGTCCATTTGCAGGATGGCCGCTTGTTTGGCAGCCCGATCGATATCCTTAACCGCGCTGCGCCGGTCGCGCTGCTGGCGGTAGGGATGACGCTGGTGATCGCCACCGGCGGCATCGATCTTTCCGTGGGCGCGGTGATGGCAATTGCGGGTGCGACGGCGGCCACGCTGACCGTGGCGGGGCACAGCCTGACGGTAGTGATTTTTTCCGCGCTGGGTGCCGGGCTGCTGTGCGGCTTATGGAACGGCGTACTGGTGGCGCTGCTGCGCATTCAGCCGTTTGTCGCCACGCTGATTTTAATGGTGGCGGGGCGCGGTATTGCGCAGCTGATCACCCAGGGGCAAATCGTCACGTTTGACAGCGCGACGCTGGCGAGGCTGGGCAGCGGTTCGCTGTGGCTGTTGCCGGTGCCTGTATGGATTACCCTGGCGGTGGCGGTGCTGGTATGGCTGCTGGCGCGCAAGACCGCGCTCGGGCTGTTTATCGAGGCGGTGGGGATTAACCTGCGTGCGGCGCGCAATGCGGGCGTCACCGGCTGGCTGGTGGTGATGTCCACCTATGTGATTAGCGGGCTGTGCGCAGCGGTGGCCGGGCTGATTGTGACGGCGGATATTCGCGGCGCAGACGCCAATAACGCCGGATTATGGCTTGAGCTGGATGCGATTCTGGCGGTGGTGATTGGCGGGGCCTCGCTGATGGGCGGCCGCTTCAATCTGGTGCTGTCGCTGATTGGCGCGCTAATTATTCAGGCGATGAATACCGGTATTTTGCTGTCGGGCTTTCCGCCGGAACTCAATCAGGTGGTGAAAGCGATCGTGGTGATGTGCGTACTGCTGATCCAGTCACCACGCTTTCTGGCGATATTGAAACGGAGACGTTCCTCATGATTAAACGTCATCTTCCGCTGATGATTACGCTGCTGGTGTTTGTCGCCGGTTATCTGTTCTGTCTGAGCCAGTTTCCCGGCTTCGCCTCAACGCGCGTCATCTGCAATATCCTGACGGATAACGCCTTTCTCGGCATTATCGCTGTCGGCATGACCTTTGTGATCCTCTCTGGCGGCATCGATCTTTCGGTCGGTGCGGTGATCGCCTTTACCGGCGTGTTTCTCGCGCGGGTGATTGGCGATCTGCATATCCATCCGCTGCTGGCTTTCGCCATTATCCTGGCGGCGGGCGCGCTGTTTGGCGCCATGATGGGCTGGCTGATTGATGCGCTGAAGATCCCGGCGTTTATCATTACGCTGGCCGGGATGTTCTTCCTGCGCGGCTGTAGCTACTTAGTGTCAGAGAACTCCATTCCGATCGATCATCCGCTGTATGCCACGCTCTCCAGCCTGGCGTGGAAGGTTCCGGGCGGCGGACGGCTGAGTTTGCTGGCGCTGATTATGCTGCTGGTAGTGGTGGGCGGCATCATTCTGGCGCACCGCACGCGCTTTGGTAATCAGGTGTATGCCATTGGCGGCAGCGTCACCTCGGCGCAGCTGATGGGGATTTCCACGCGCGCGACCACCATCCGCATCTATATGTTGTCGACCACGCTGGCAACGCTGGCCGGTATCGTTTTCTCTATTTATACCTCGGCGGGCTATGCGCTGGCGGGCCTGGGCGTCGAATTAGACGCCATCGCGTCGGTGGTGATTGGCGGCACGCTGCTCTCCGGCGGCGTGGGCACCGTGCTCGGTACGCTGTTTGGCGTGCTGATTCAGGGGCTGATTCAGACCTGGATTAACTTTGACGGCACGCTGAGTTCATGGTGGACCAAGATCGCCATTGGGATTCTGCTGTTTGCGTTTATTGCGCTACAGCGTTTGCTGACGGTGATGTGGGACCGGCAGAAAAATGCGCCGGTGAAGCGGATAGCGACCTGACTGTCAGTATCAGAGTGAAGCCGCCTGCGGGCGGCTTTTTGTTTGGGGAGTGGCGGTGAAAACGTGCAGCGTGAAAGGGGGTTCTGCCCGATCGCAAAGAATGCCCGCATCCATGCGGATCGGCCTCGCCATCCTGGCTCGGACGCTTTGCTTTTCGGCCAGAACCCCCTTCCACGGATGGGCATTTTTATGGCTGTTTAAAACCACCGTATTCATGCCGGTCAGGCTCGCCCACAAATGGGCCAACGCTACGCGTTGTTCAAAACGCTCTCGGTGTTTTATGTCCATGTCTCGGATGCTTTGCTCTTGGGACTGAACTTACCTACAGGAATTAGCCTTTTCATGGCTATTTAAACAAACCGCACAGAGTTTCATAAAGGAGGGAGGATGGGCAGTGGAGTGAAGCGTCCGAGCCATGGATGGCGAGGCCGAGGCTCCAGGGATGGATTTACGCCGTCTTCACGGAACTGCCCATCTTCCTGACTGATCAGCTCAAGCCTGGCAAAAGAAAACGCCGACTCTAAAAGTCGGCGCTGATTGCTCTCAAACCGCAGCTTAGCGTTTCGAACGGTAATAAACCTCATTCCAGCGCAGCGCGTCTTTAAACGCCGGCAGCCGTGTATGCTCGTCGATCACCAGCACTTCAATATCGTTCATCTCACCGTACAGATACATATCATCCAGCGTCAGCGCCTGGCTGAAGACCGTATGGTGCGCGCCGCCCGCCAGAATCCAGGCTTCAGAGGCGGTCGCCAGCGACGGCTGGGCGCGCCACAGCGCACGCGCAACCGGCAGCTTCGGCAGCGGTTTCGGCTGCTCAATCGCATCCACCACGTTCACCAGCAGGCGGAAACGGTCGCCCATATCGATCACGCTGGCGTTCACCGCGCGCCCGGCCGGCGTCGAAAAAATCAGGCGTGCCGGGTCGGCCTTGCCGCCAATGCCGAGGAACTGCACGTCAATCAGCGGCTTCTCCTCTTTGGCGATAGACGGGCACACTTCCAGCATATGCGAGCCCAGCACCAGATCGTTGCCTGGCGAGAAGTGGTAGGTGTAATCCTCCATAAAGGAGGTGCCGCCGGGACGGTCGCCTGCCAGCACTTTGAAAATGCGCAGCAGCGCAGCGGTTTTCCAGTCGCCTTCACCGGCAAAACCATAGCCCTGGCCCATCAGGCGCTGAACCGCCAGGCCGGGAAGCTGGGTCATACCGTGCAGCGTCTGGAAGTTGGTGGTAAAGGCTTTGCAGCCTTCACTGTCGAGGAAGCGCTTGATGCCTAGCTCAATGCGCGCCGCATCCAGCACGTTCTGGCGCTTCTCGCCGCCGCTGGCCGCCACGTCGCTGAAGCGATAGAGACTCTCATACTCGTCGATCAGCGCGTTAACGTCGCCGTCACTCACCTGATGGATCACCTCGACCAGATCGCCGACGCCCCAGCCGTTGACCGCATAGCCAAACTGGATCTGCGCGGCAACTTTGTCACCTTCAGTCACCGCCACTTCGCGCATGTTGTCGCCAAAGCGCGCCACTTTCAGCTGCTGGCTGGCCTGTTTTGCCAGGGCTGCACGCATCCAGTTGCCGATGCGCTGCTGGCTGGCGGAGTCCTGCCAGTGGCCGGTAACGACGCTGTGTTGCAGGCCCATGCGCGCGCCGATGAAGCCGAACTCGCGGCCGCCGTGCGCGGTCTGGTTCAGGTTCATAAAATCCATATCCATGCTGTCCCACGGGATCTCCGCGTTGAACTGGGTATGGAACTGCAACAGCGGCCTGGTCAGCACGCTTAGCCCGCCAATCCACATCTTCGCCGGTGAGAAGGTGTGCAGCCAGGTAATCACGCCGACGCAGCTGTCGTCGTGGCTGGCGTCACGGCAGAGCGCCAGCGCTTCGTCCGGTGATTTCACCAGCGGCTTAACCACAAGCTTTAACGGTAAGGCGGAAGAGGCGTTGAGACCTTCCACCACCTGGCGGGCGTGATCCTCAACCTGGCGCAGGGTTTCCGCGCCGTAAAGATGCTGCGTGCCAACGACAAACCACACGCTGAGCGCGTTGTACTGATCCATAAACCTGCTCCTTAATGAGTGTTAACGGCGCGCGACGCATACTGCGGCTCTGCCGCCGCGCACCAGAGTTGGTAACGTTCGTAAAGCTGCTGATAGCGCGCAACGCGCGCGGCATCGGGCTGTAGGGTGACGGCAATCGGGCTGGCCATCGCTTTTTGCGCTTCTGGCACCGAGTCGTAGACGCCGGCTGCGACCGCGGCAAAGATGGCCGCGCCGAGCGCGCAGCACTCGTCTGAGGCGACAATATCCAGCGGGCGGTTCATCACGTCGCAGCACGCTTGCATGATGGCAGGGGATTTACGCGCAATGCCGCCCAGCGTCAGGATGTTCTCCACCGGAATCTGCTGCTGCTCAAAGCATTCCATAATGGCGCGTGCGCCAAAGGCGGTGGCGGCGATCAGGCCGCCGAACAGCGCGGGCGCGTCGGTGCCGAGATTGAGATCGGTGATCACGCCCTTCAGGCGCTGGTTGGCATTGGGCGTGCGGCGGCCGTTGAACCAGTCGAGCACCACCGGCAGGTGATCGAGCTGTGGATCGGCGGCCCAGGCCTCGGTGAGCTGGCGGATCAGGCTGCGCTGTAGCTCAGCCAGCTGCGGCTGCAGCTCAGGGTGCTGCGCCGCCGCCTGTTGCAGCGGCCAGCCGAGCAGGCGGCTGAACCAGGCGTAAATATCGCCGAACGCCGACTGGCCCGCTTCACAGCCAATCGCGCCCGGCATCACGCTGCCGTCTACCTGACCACAGATCCCTTTAATGGCGCGATCGCCTACGCGCTGCGCATCGGCGATCAGAATGTCGCAGGTCGAGGTGCCAATCACCTTCACCAGCGTATAGGGCTGCGCGCCTGCACCGACCGCGCCCATATGGCAGTCAAATGCGCCACCGGCGATGGTGACGCTCTGCGTCAGGCCGAGGCGCTGCGCCCATTCGGCGCTCAGCGTGCCGACCGGCACATCGGCGGTCCAGGTATCGGTAAACAGCGGCGAGTCGAGCTGCTGCGTCAGCAGCGGATCGAGCGCGTTAAGGAAATCGGGGTCGGGCAAACCCTGCCAGTCGGGATGCCACAGCGCCTTGTGCCCGGCGGCGCAGCGGCTGCGGCGCAGGCTGGCGGGTGCGGTGGTACCGCTTAACAGCGCGGGCACCCAGTCGCACAGCTCAACCCAGGAGACGGCGGCGTCGCGCACCGCCGCGTCAGCGCGGGAAACGTGCAGGATTTTTGCCCAGAACCATTCAGAAGAGTAGATGCCGCCAATGTAGCGGCTGTAGTCAGTAAAGCGCCCGCTGTGGCACAGCTGGTTTATGGCTTCCGCTTCCTCTATTGCCGTGTGATCTTTCCACAGCACAAACATCGCGTTGGGGTTATCAGCGAAATCCGGGCGCAGCGCCAGCACCTTGCCGTCGCGGTCGATGGGCGCAGGCGTTGAGCCAGTGGTATCAACGCCGATTCCCGTGACGCTGTCACGCTGCTCCGGTGAGAGCGCGTCCAGCACGCCCAGCAGCGCCTGTTCCATCGCCTCAATATAGTCGAGCGGATGATGGCGAAAGCGGTTGGTATGCGCATCGCTATACAGACCCTGTTGCCAGCGCGAATAGTTCACCACGGCGGTTTTCAATTCGCTACCGCTGTCGCAGTCCACCGCCAGCGCACGCACCGAATCACTGCCAAAGTCGAGGCCCAGAGTGATGGCTCCAGCACGCATCGGAAATCTCCTGTTATCAATAATCGTCTCCTTATCCTGTGGCGGCGGCGCAGGAAACGTTATTCACCGATGGCTGAGAATATGCACTTTTCTGCCATAGGCAGCGATTTTGTGATCCCTGGCAAAAGTTAAGCGGCGGTTAAAATTGCTGAATATATGGAACAATCTGTCGTGATTTCAGGGTGTGATACCGCTCTACATTTTTCCCTCTCTTTCCCGCTACAACTAGCCCAGCGTTTGCACAGCCTTTGTTCATTCATTGTGCTAACGCGCTGATTTTAATCCGTACCAAAAAAAGAAAATTAACTGGTAGCGTTTACACCGATTCGTTAACAGCAGGGTAAAATACCCTGGCGCCGGAGAGCATCATGCATAAATTCACTAAAGCGTTCGCGGCCATCGGCCTGGCAGCGGTTATGTCACATTCCGCTATCGCCGAAACCATGAAGCTGGGATTTTTAGTCAAGCAGCCAGAAGAACCCTGGTTCCAGACTGAATGGAAATTCGCCGATAAAGCCGGGAAAGAGATGGGCTTTGAAGTGATCAAAATCGCCATCCCTGACGGCGAAAAAACCCTGAACGCCATCGACAGCCTGGCCGCCAGCGGCGCGAAAGGCTTCGTGATCTGTACGCCCGATCCCAAACTTGGCTCCGCTATCGTAGCGAAAGCGCGCGGCTACGACCTGAAAGTGATTGCCGTGGACGACCAGTTCGTTAACGCCAAAGGCAAGCCGATGGATACCGTGCCGCTGGTGATGATGGCCGCGACCAAAATCGGCGAGCGTCAGGGTCAGGAGCTCTATAAAGAGATGCAGAAACGCGGCTGGAATGCCAAAGAGACCGGCGTAATGGCGATTACCGCTAACGAGCTGGACACCGCGCGTCGTCGTACCGGTGGCTCGATGGAGGCGTTGAAAGCGGCGGGCTTCCCGGCGGCGCAAATCTACCAGGTTCCAACCAAATCCAACGACATTCCCGGCGCGTTTGACGCAGGTAACTCGCTGCTGGTGCAGCATCCGGAAGTGAAACACTGGCTGATTGTCGGCATGAACGACAACACCGTGCTGGGCGGCGTGCGCGCCACCGAAGGCCAGGGCTTCAAGGCCGCTGACGTCATCGGCATCGGCATCAACGGCGTTGACGCGGTAAGCGAGCTGTCGAAAGAGAAGGCAACCGGCTTCTACGGTTCGCTGCTGCCCAGCCCGGACGTGCACGGCTACAAGAGCAGCCAGATGCTCTATGAATGGGTGAGCAAAGGCGCAGAACCGCCGAAATTCACCGAAGTCACCGATGTCGTGCTGATCACCCGCGATAACTTCAAAACCGAACTGGCCAAGAAAGGGTTGATGTAAACCCGCGTACCGTGCCGCCGCGCCTGCGGCGGCACCTTATCGGTAAACCCAGAGGAGTTACCATGAATAGCGAGCCAACCTTTCTGTCGTTTCATGGCATCAGCAAAACCTTTCCTGGCGTGAAGGCGCTACAGGATATCTCGTTTGCGTGTCGCGGTGGCGAAGTACACGCCCTGATGGGCGAGAACGGCGCGGGCAAATCGACGCTGCTGAAGATCCTCAGCGGCAGCTACCAGCCCAGCGGCGGCGAAATCCATATTAAGGGCCAGCCGGTGAATTTCCAGAACACCGGCGACGCGCTGGATGCGGGCGTCGCCATCATCTACCAGGAGCTGCACCTGGTGCCTGAGATGAGCGTGGCGGAGAACATCTATCTCGGCCAGATCCCGCACAAACGCGGCCTGGTGAACCGCAAGCTGCTGCGCTACGAAGCGGGCCTGCAGCTGAAAAACCTCGGCATGGATATCGATCCCGATATGCCGCTGAAATACCTGTCGCTCGGCCAGTGGCAAATGGTGGAGATTGCCAAAGCGCTGGCGCGCAACGCGCGCATTATCGCCTTTGATGAGCCGACCAGCTCGCTGTCGGCGCGCGAGATCGACAACCTGTTCCGCGTCATCCGCCAGCTGCGCGCCGAAGGGCGCGTGGTGCTCTATGTATCACACCGTATGGAGGAGATCTTCGCCCTCAGCGACGCCATTACCGTGTTTAAAGATGGCCGCTACGTGCGCACCTTTACCGACATGGCCCATACCCACCACGACGATCTGGTGCAGGCGATGGTCGGGCGCAACCTCGGCGACATTTACGGCTATACGCCGCGTCCGCATGGGCCGGTGCGCCTGGTGCTGGAAAAAGTTGAGGCGAAGGGCGTGCGTGAACCGATCTCGCTGGAGGTGCGCGCCGGGGAAATCGTCGGCCTGTTCGGGCTGGTGGGCGCCGGCCGCAGCGAGCTGATGAAAGGCGTCTTTGGCGCGACCCGCCTGCGCGGTGGCCGCATCCTGCTGGATGGCGAGGTGCTGAAGCTGCGCGAGCCGATCGATGCCATCCGTGCAGGCGTGATGCTCTGCCCGGAAGACCGCAAGTCCGAAGGGATCATTCCGGTGCATTCGGTGCGCGACAACATCAATATCAGCGCGCGGCGTCACAACCTGACCGCAGGCTGCCTGATTAAAAACCAGTGGGAAACCCGCAACGCCGACAGCCATATCCGCTCGCTCAATATCAAAACGCCCCATGCGGAACAGCTGATCATGAACCTGTCGGGCGGTAACCAGCAGAAGGCGATCCTGGGCCGCTGGCTGTCGGAAGAGATGAAAGTCATCCTGCTGGACGAGCCGACGCGCGGCATCGATGTGGGCGCGAAACACGAAATCTACAACCTGATCTACCAGCTGGCGAGCAACGGCATTGCGGTGCTGTTCGCCTCCAGCGATCTGCCCGAAGTGATGGGCCTTGCTGACCGCATCGTGGTGATGCGTGAAGGCGCCATCGCGGGCGAACTGCTGCATGACGAGGCCACGGAACAGCAGACGCTGAGCCTGGCGATGCCCAAAACCACCCAAGCGGCCGCTGTGGCCTGACAGAGGAAAATATTATGTCTTCATCCACAACATCGGGTACGCCACCGGTTCAGCAGCGCAGCGGCCTGCGCTTTGGGCGTATCTGGGACAACTTCGGCATGCTGGTGGTGTTCGCGCTGCTGTTTATCGCCTGCGCCGTTTTCGTGCCTAACTTTGGCTCCTTCATCAATATGAAAGGGCTGGGCCTGGCGATGTCGATGTCCGGCATGGTGGCGTGCGGCATGCTGTTCTGCCTCGCGTCGGGCGATTTTGACCTCTCCGTGGCGTCGGTGATCGCCTGCGCGGGCGTGGTGGCTGCCGTGGTGATCAACATGACCGAAAGCCTGTGGATTGGCGTGTTCGCCGGTCTGCTGATCGGGGTTGCAACCGGCTTCGTTAACGGCTTCGTCATTGCGCGCCTGAAAATCAACGCCCTGATCACCACGCTGGCGACCATGCAGATTGTGCGCGGCCTGGCCTATATCTTCTCCGACGGCAAAGCGGTCGGGATTGAAGACGAGCGCTTCTTTACCCTCGGCTTTGCCAACTGGCTGGGCGTGCCTGCACCGATCTGGCTCACCATCGCCACCATGCTGATCTTCGGCTTCCTGCTGAATAAAACCACCTTTGGCCGCAATACGCTGGCTATCGGCGGCAACGAAGAGGCGGCACGGCTGGCGGGCGTGCCGGTGGTGCGCACCCGCATCATTATCTTTATTCTTTCCGGGCTGGTTTCCGCAGCGGCGGGCATTATCCTCGCTTCACGTATGACCAGCGGCCAGCCAATGACCTCGCTGGGCTATGAGCTGGTAGTGATTTCTGCCTGCGTACTGGGCGGCGTGTCATTGAAGGGCGGTATCGGCAAAATTTCTTATGTCGTGGCCGGTGTCCTGATCCTCGGTACCGTTGAAAATGCCATGAATTTATTGAATATCTCGCCATTCTCACAGTACGTGGTGCGCGGTCTGATACTGTTAGCGGCGGTGATTTTTGACCGCTACAAACAAAAGCATAAAGCCTGACGGCAACAAAACGCGGTGCCCGGCACCGCGTACCCCTTTCATCAAGACTGAGTGAGGACGTTATGTACCACCGTGAATCCACAGCGGCGCAGCAAAATCCTCTGTTGCCCGGTTATCCCTTTAACGCCTGGCTGGTTGCCGGGCTGACGCCGATCGCCGCCGATGGCCCGCTCGATTTCTTTATCGATCGTCCGCACGGTATGAAGGGCTTTATTCTCAATCTCACCATCAAGGGCAAAGGGCGCGTGTTCGACGGCGAAAACGGGTTTGACTGCCTGCCGGGTGACATGTTGCTGTTTCAGCCAAAAACCGCGCACTATTATGGCCGCGCGCCGGACAGCCCGGAGTGGCACCACCGCTGGGTCTATTTCCGGCCGCGCGCCTACTGGAACGACTGGCTGCAGTGGCAGGACGCGCGCGAAGGCGTAGGGCGGCTGCATCTCAACGATACGCTGCGCGCCGAGTTCGACCGGTTGTTCGCCAGCATTGAGCAGACCCACAATTCGGGCCGCCGCTTTGCCGAAGAGCTGGCGATGAACCTGCTGGAACGCCTGCTGCTGCGTGCGGTAGAGGAAGATCCCCGCAGCCATCAACAGGTGCGCGATCCGCGCATTATCGAAGCCTGCCAGTACGTCACCAACCATCTGGCCAGCGAGGTAAAAATCGAGGAGGTGGCGCGCCACGTCTGCCTGTCGCCGTCACGTCTGGCGCACCTGTTCCGTGAACAGATGGGCGTCAATCTGCTGCGCTGGCGCGAGGATCAGCGGGTGATCCGCGCCAAGCTGCTGCTGCAAACCACCCAGGAACCCATTGCCAGTGTCGGGCGCGAAGTGGGCTATGACGATCAGCTCTATTTCTCGCGGGTATTCCGCAAACGCGTTGGCGTCAGCCCCAGCGACTTCCGCCGCCGCAACCAGGATGCACAGGATACTTTGCTGGCCGAACCGGGCTGGCAAATGGCGCGGAGTGCTATCTCCTGATTTTTCGGGAGATTCCTGCTTGTTCTAACCGACGCTATAGTCTTAAATCAGTCGGGTATATGAATAAGAGGAGTGAGAATGAGCGATAAACTTCGTGTTGGATTAATGGGGTATGGCTTCGCCAGTAAGACGTTCCACGCGCCGCTGATTGCAGGCACGCCGGACGTTGAGCTGGCCGCTATCTCCAGTAGCGACGCAGCGAAAGTGCACGCCGACTGGCCACAGGTTAATGTGGTGGCCGATCCTCAGGCGCTGTTAGACGATCCTTCTCTGCACCTGATCGTCATCCCTACACCTAATGACACCCATTTCCCACTGGCGAAAGCCGCGCTGAATGCCGGTAAGCATGTGGTGGTGGATAAGCCGTTCACCGTGACGTTGTCACAGGCGCGCGAGCTGGATGCGCTGGCGAAAGCCAAAGGGCTGCTGCTGTCGGTGTTCCACAACCGTCGCTGGGACAGTGATTTCCTGACGCTGAAACAGCTGTTGAATGACGGCACGCTGGGTGAAGTGCGCTATTTCGAATCGCATTTTGACCGCTTCCGTCCGGAAGTCCGTCAGCGCTGGCGCGAGATGAAAGGCGCGGGCAGCGGCATCTGGTACGATCTTGGCCCGCACCTGCTCGATCAGGCGCTACAGCTGTTTGGTACGCCGGTCGCGATCAACGTCGATATGGCGGAGATGCGTCCAGGCGCGCAAACCACGGATTACTTCCACGCCACGCTGACCTATCCGCAACGCCGCATCGTGCTGCACGCCAGCATGCTGGTGGCCGCCGAGTCGGCGCGCTATATCGTGCACGGCACGCGCGGCAGCTACGTGAAGTACGGTCTGGACCCGCAGGAAGATCGGCTCAAAGCGGGTGATTTCCCGCCGAGCGAAGAGTGGGGCTACGACATGCGCGACGGCGTGCTGACGCTGGCGGAAGGTGACGGCGTGAAAGAAGAGACGCTGATGACGCAGCCGGGCAACTATCCTGCCTACTATGCGGCGGTGCGCGATGCCATTAGTGGTCGCGGCACAAATCCGGTTTCGGCGGAAGAGGCCATCCAGGTGATGGAGCTGATCGAGCTGGGCCTGCAGTCGGCGGAGAAGCGCCAGACGCTGTCGCTGAAGTAATAAAAAAAGCCAGCTGCAAGCTGGCTTTTTAGTAATGAGGCCGCATCTGCGGCCTTTTTTACGCCTTAACCTTGTTACGAATGGCGGTTTTTTCCGCATCGCTCAGGAAGGCGATTGTCAGGCCATTCTCCTGCGCCTGACGGATCTGCGCGGCGCTCAGCCCGGCCGCAGGCGCGGCGTGCTGATATTCATGCGCCAGCTCGATGCCCTGAACCGCCGGGTCATCGGTGTTCAGCGTCGCCAGAATGCCGTGCTCCAGGAACTGCTTCAGCGGATGGTGCGCCAGCGACGACACGGTGCTGGTCTGAATATTAGAGGTCAGACAGGATTCGATGCCGATGCGGTGCTCAGCCAGAAAATCCATCAGCGCACGATCTTCGATGGCTTTCACGCCGTGGCCGATGCGCTCCGCGCCCAGCTCGCGGATCGCCTGCCAGATGCTCTCCGGCCCAGCCGCTTCACCCGCATGTACCGTCACGCGAAAACCGGCGTCGCGCGCCTGGTTAAAGTGGCTGAGGAACTCGCTGCCGGGGAAACCGAGCTCGTCGCCTGCCAGATCAACCGCAGTAATATGATCGCGGTGCGCCAGCAAACCTTCCAGCTCGCGCAGGCAGGCTTCGTCACCGAAGGTGCGGCTCATAATGCCAATCAGACGCACGTCAATATCATATTTCTGGCAGCCCGCCTTAATCCCGTCGATCACCGCCTCTACCACACCGGCCACCGGCAGGTTGTGGTTCATCGCCATATAGCCCGGGGAAAAGCGCAGCTCGGCATAGTGAATTCCGGCGCGCGCCGCATCTTCGACATTCTCCAGCGCGATACGGCGGCAGGCATCCAGATCGCCCAGCACTTTTACGCCCCAGTCGAGCTTATTCAGGAAGCTGACCAGGTCAGGCTGGTTCTCAACCACCTGAACGTGCGGGCGCAGTGACTCCAGCGTGGAAGCGGGCAGGGCGAGATTAAACTGGCGGCCTAAGTCCAGGATGGTTTGCGCGCGGATGTTGCCGTCAAGGTGGCGGTGGATATCGGTAACGGGAAGGCTGGAATCGAACATGCTGCACTCTCTGACAGGATAAAAGTGCAGAACATTATAGAAACATCTTGCGCAACATAGCGAGCGCTTTGCGCAACTCGCGCCGCATCTGCTGGGATATTAAGCGAAAGGGCAGCCGAAGCTGCCCGTTTCAGGCGCCGAGCGCGCGAAGTGCCGTAATCAGCCGATTGAGCCCCTCATCCAGCTTACTGCGTGGACAGCCTGCGTTAAGCCGCAAAAAGCCCCGGCACGCCTCGCCATAGGTTGAGCCTGGCATCATGGCGACTTTCTGCTGCTTAACCAGCATCTCTTGCAGCACCGCTTCGTCAATGCCGAGCGGGTTAAGATCGATCCACGCCAGGTAAGTTGCCTGCGGCGGCCGCCAGTTGAGCGCGGGAAAAGCCGCGTTCAGGCGCTCAGCGAGGTGTTGCAGGTTCGCACGTAAATAACCACGCAGCGCATCCAGCCAGGGCGCGCCTTCCCGGTAGGCGGCGATGTGTGCCGCCACCGCAAAAATGGCAGGCGAGGAGAGACCGTCTGCGGCTTTCATATGCTGCATAAAAGCGTGACGATCGTCAGGATCGGATATGATCCCCCACGCGCCGGTCAGCGCCGGAATATTGAAGCTCTTGGATGCAGAGGTAAACAGGGCGTAAGGTTCATCCGTCACTTCCGACCAGGGCAAATGCACAATACCGCTTTCCAGCACCATATCCATATGGATTTCATCGCTGATGACCCGGACGTTATGGCGTTTGCACAAGTGCGCCATCTGCTCCAGCTCGCTGCGCGTCCAGACCTTGCCGGTAGGATTGTGCGGGCTGCAAAGCAGCAGCAGCTTGCAGGCTGGGCGCGCAAGCTGCTGCTCCAGCGCCTGCATATCGCAACGCCAGCCGTCTACGCTGGGCTGGAGCGGCTGCGCCAGCACGCGGCGCTGATTGCCGGTCAACAAGGCATAAAAAGCATCATAGGCGGGCGTATGGATCAGCACTTCGTCACCGGGCGCGGTCCAGCGCCGCACCATCTGCGCCACCATATAGATAACAGAGGGGCCATAGACCAGCGACTGCTCGCCGGGCTTACTGTTAAAGCGCGTCTGCATCCAGTGGCTAATCGCAGAGAGGAAATCGGCGTGCTGCCAGCGGCTGTAGCCAAATACGCCGTGATCGAGCCGCTGCTGTAGCGCCGCGCGAATGGCGGGCGCAACGGCAAAATCCATATCGGAAATAGTGAAGGGCAGCAGGTCGGGCTCGCCGAAGCGGTCCGCCACGAAGTCCCACTGTGTGCAGTAACTGCCGCGCCGGTTAACAACGCGATCAAAATCAAACATCAATGTCTCCATGTTACACCGTCACATTCATCAGCGTCGCCAGCTCTTCCTTGACGGACTGGACCTGCGGGCCGATAACCACCTGCAGCGTGACCGGGCTGAGATGCACCACACCTATTGCACCATTGGCCTTTAACGCGGCGTCGTTAACGCTGGACATATCGACGATGCGCAGGCGAAGCCGGGTCAGGCAGTTATCCAGCGACGCGATATTCTCCACACCGCCCAGCGCCTCAAGGATGGCCGGCGCGTTGTAACCTGACTTGCCCGCGCCCGCGCGGCTGACCTGCTGCTCGACGCCACTCTCTCTTTCGCGGCCTGGCGTCGCGATGTTGAAGCGGGTAATGGCGAAGCGAAACAGCAAATAATACCCCACAAACCACAGCGCGGCGGCGACCGGCACCCAGTACCATTTGGTGGCAAACCCATGCAGCACGCCAAACACCACAAAATCGATGATATTGCCGTCGGTATTGCCAATGGTGACGCCCAGCACCGCCATCAGCGTAAAGCCCAGCCCGGTCAGCAGCGCGTGCAGCAGATAGAGGGCAGGCGCAACGAACAGAAACAGGAATTCGATTGGCTCCGTCGTACCGCCAACCACGCACGCCACCACGCCAGAGATCAGCAGGCCCTTTATCTTGTGACGGTTTTCTGGTCGCGCGCAGTGATAAATCGCTAATGCTGCGCCGGGCAAACCGCCAAGAAAGGCGGGCATTTTTCCCTGGGAGAGAAAACGCGTGGCGCTTTCCGAGAAGCCCTGCACGCTGGGGCAGGCGAGCTGCGCCTGGAAGATAGTTAATGCGCCGCTAACGGGGTGGCCGCAGACCTCTTGCGTGCCGCCCGCATCGGTAAAGCGGATAATCGCCACCAGGATATGTTGCAGGCCAAACGGCAGCAGCAGGCGCTCACCCGTGCCAAACAGCATCGGGCCAAAATCCCCTGCGCTGTTAATCATCCAGCCGAGGCCGGTAATACCGCGGGCAAAGAATGGCCAGATCAGCGGCACGACAAGGCCGAGCAGGCCGGTCACCAGCAGCGTAATAATGGGAACAAAACGCGTGCCGCCAAAAAAAGCCAGCGCGTCCGGCAGGCGGATAGTGTGAAAGCGCTCATGCAGCCAGAACACCACCACGCCGACAATCACCGCACCGAGGATGCCGGTATCGATCGCCTGAATCCCCAGCACCGACTGGATATTATTGGCCTTAAGGATAGCGGCGTCGCTGGTGGGCAAAATCCCTTTAATGGTCAGCCAGAAATTAGTGCTCAGGTTCATTACCGTATAGCCGACAAAACCGGCAAAGGCGGCAACCCCTTTGTTTTCACGCGCCATGCCGAGCGGGATCGCGATGGCAAACATGACTGGCAGGAAGCGAAAGGCAAAAGCGCCGGTCGCGGCCATCCAGGTAAACAGGTATTGCAGCACCGGGTGATCCAGTAGCGGGATGAGCGTCAGCACATCGCGGCTGCTGAGCGAGCTGCCGATGCCGAGCATAATGCCGCAGAAAGAGAGCAGGGCAACGGGCAGCATAAAGGTTTTGCCCAGGCTCTGGAAAAATTCCCACAGCGAAAGACGAGGAAGTGAAACGGACATATTTTCTCCTGGAAATAAAGCCACGATTAAAGCAAGTGAAATAATGATAAAACGTTTTACCTGGATATTTTGCGGGATTAATCACAATGTGAACGTATTGGGGTACTTCAGGTTTTTATCAGGGTGTAACGTTTTACCTGTATAATTAAATGACCAGATTTCATCACGCGAGCGCTAAGCATGACGCAGCAAAAAATTACGATAAACGACGTTGCCAGCGCTGCCGGCGTCTCCGTCACCACGGTTTCGCTGGTGCTTTCCGGCAAGGGGCGGATCTCGCCCGCGACCGTTGATCGCGTTAATCAGGCGATAGAGCAGCTGGGCTATGTCCGCAACCGCTCCGCCGCCGCGCTGCGCGGCGGAAACAGTGGCGTGATTGGGCTGATCGTGCGGGATTTGAGCCAGCGCTTTTATGCCGAAATGACCGCCGGGTTGAGCGAGGCGCTGGAAGCGCAGAGCAAAATCGTCTTCCTCACCCAGAGTGGTGTGCTGGGGCAACACCTGACGCGCTGCTTCGATTCGCTGGTGGCGCAGGGCGTGGATGCTGTGGTACTGGGCGGCGATGCGGGCAGCGCCGCGGCGCTGGCAGCGCGCGCCTCAGAGCTGGGACTGCCGCTGATTTGCGCATCGCGGGCCAGCTACCTTGAGGGCGCAGATAGTCTTCGGCCCGATAATGCGCTGGGCGCGCGCATGGCAACGGAGTATCTGATCCGCCAGGGGCATCAGCACATTGCCTGGCTGGGCGGCAGCGGCGCGTCGCTGACGCGCGCCGAACGTATCGGCGGCTACTGCGCCACGCTGTTGCAGTATGGTCTGCCCTTTAAGCCTGAGTGGATTATTGAATGTGAGGAGAGCCAGCATGCGGCGGCAGAAGCCACGTCGCGCCTGCTTCAGCGCTATCCACGCCTGACGGCAGTTATCGCCAGTAACGCCGCCACCGCACTGGGTAGCTACTTTGCGCTGCTGCGCAGCGGCCGCACGCTGGGCCAGGGGGCTGTTGACAGCTACTACGCACAGCAGATGGCGCTGGTAGGTTTTAGCGATGAATTGCAGGCGAACCTGAACGATCCGCCGCTGACATTTATCTGCAGTCCGGCACGCGAGATGGGACGGGCAGCGGCAGCCCGCATTCTGCTGCGGCTGAACGCACCGGATGCGCCTGTCCAGCATATGATTATGCCGCCGCAGCTTATCGCCAGCAGCGGGGCATGAGAACGGGCAGGTTATTCGTGATAAACCTGGCTGCGTCCGCCGTCGCCTTTCGGCTTCGTCGATTAGCGAGCGGACGTATAAACTGATGAAGAGAAAGTTGTCGAGATGAGCCGGCTGGCGACCGACTGGCGCAATCCGCTGTGGCGGCACGCTGACGGATCGGTTCAGAGTGGTAAAAGGATGCAAGGCTGGTCACGAGATGTGGCCAGCCTCGATTTCAGGGCTTACTGTGGCATTCCTTCGCTGGTAGGCAAGCCGAGCATATAGCGCGACATAAACTGCTCCAGCGCCATGGTATCGCCGTTCATGTTCACCTGGCCGCCGTTATATTGCAGGCTGGTGACGATGTTGTTGTCCTGCTGCTGGGTCAGACGGAACATTTGTCCCATCGCCGCAAGGCCTTTCACCTGCTGATCCGCCAGTTTCTGCGCGTCATCACCGGTGTAGCCTTCAGCCAGGCCAACGTTGCGCATCACTTCCGTCGCCATCGGCATATTAATCACCAGCTTCGCTGACAGCGACTTCAGCACGCGATCGACCATGCCCGCCAGATTCTGTGGCTGGCCGGTGACGGTAGCCGGGTCGTTAAAGTTGGCGGTCAGGTTAAAGGTGCTTTCACCCTTGTCATTCTTCCAGCTCAGCGGGGCAATGCTCACCATCGGCGACCCTTTCAGCAATGTCGGCAGGTTATTCAGCAGAATGGTATTCACGCCAGCCTGATAGCGAATCGGATCGTTAGCCAGGCCCTGCTGGTTCAGCAGATCCTGCATCTGGGCGTTGTAGTTGTCAGAGAAGGTTTTCACCGCCTGTGCATCAAACTGCGCCAGCTTCATGCTCAGCTTCGCTTCGCCAAAATCATTATTTTGCAGATGCACATTATCGACGTGATAGTCGATATCGCCACTGATCTTGCCCGCCTTGTTGTCAAACGAGGAGGTGCCGTTCAGCTTTTGCAGCGTCAGCGCATCTTTGCCGTTGACGCTGGCGGTGAGTTTCTCCAGCTCGACTTTTTGATCGCCGATGCGCACGCCTTCCGGCGTCAAATGCGTGTTGCCGCTAAGCTTTACGCCGTTGGCGGTGAACAGCACTGGCACGCCCATCTCATTTTTACTGGTGATCGCCACGCTGTCGATCTTGCTGTCGACAGAGACCTTGTCGCCTTTGCTGTCAGCGCTGACGTTCAGGGTGCCGCCGTTGGTGGCGATGCGCTGGCCGGTCTGCGCATTCAGATAGTTAACCGGCAAAAAGTGCAGGGCGGTGTCGGTCGCGCCGCTGTAGCCAATACGGGTATCCGCATTCACCGGAGATTTATTGTCGGTCAGGGCGAAAAGGGTCTTCAGCGCGTCGGTATTTTCCAGTTCGGTATGCACCGAAGCCATGCTCGGCATCAGATTGAAGCGGCGCAGCTGGGCGAACGGGAAAGGACCATGATCGATGGTTTCATTAAAGACGATGCTCTGGCCCGGTTTCAGGAAAGCGTTATCTTCGGTCTGTGAGCTGGCCTGCAATACCAGCTTCGCCTTGCTGCTAAACACGCCGCGCTGGTAGTCCTGGTAACTCACTTTCAGTCGGCTGTTGGGCGCGTAAGCGTTGAGCTGCGTGTTGGCGTTCTGCACCAGTTCATCCATATGGCTTTCCAGCTGTTTACCGGTAAACCATGCCGCGCCGGTCCAGATTACGCCCAGGGCGATAATCACACCTACGGCAACGTTGGTCTTTTTCATTGCTGAGTCGTCCTTATCCTTGTGTCCGCTTACGCCGCTGCCCGTAGCCCGGCGTGTGAAGATAAACGCCCGCAGGCGTTTTTTGCTAATAGATTGAAATAATAGCAGTTAGGGCCAGATTCGTCAGCCGCTTCAGCGCAACGCGTTAAAAACACGCGCCAGGCGGCCGCTGCCGGTGGCTTTCAGCGTGCCGTCGCTGGCGGGAATGAAGCAGGATTCGCCCGGCTTAAGGACCAGCTGCTGCTGGTCCAGCGCCAGCGTGGCTTCGCCTTCAATACAGAACAGGATCGCTGCGCTCTCCTGAGAAAGGGCCTGCGGTTCGCTGTTTACGCTATGGATAGCAAAAGCAAAATCCTCCACCGGGATCGGGAAATAAAGCGCGCGATCCTGCTGCTGCGGTTGGGTCAGCAGCTGCGATGCCGGTTTCGGCTCAAATTTCACATTGGCGAGCAGCTCGGGAATATCGATATATTTCGGCGTCAGCCCGGCGCGCAGCACATTGTCGGAGTTGGCCATCACTTCCAGCGCCACGCCGTTCAGGTAGGCGTGCGGCGTTTCGGCATAGAGGAACATCGCTTCGCCCGGCTGTAGCGTAATGACATTGAGCAGCAGCGGAGAGAACAGTCCGCTGTCCTCCGGGTAATCCTGCGCGATGGCCTGAATGGTCTCCCACGGCTGGCCTTCACGCGCGTTCAGCGTCGCCTTCAGCACGTCCAGCGCCAGCGATTTTTCTTCACCCTGCAACGACAGCAAACTCGTGAAAAGCGTCGCCAGGTTTTTACTATCAGGATGCTGTAAAAAATGGGCGATTTGCGGATGTGCGCCCGCCACCGGCTGTAGCAGCGAGACGATCTCGGAGAGTTCGCGGAAGCCGTTCATCGCCTGGAAAGGTGTCAGCGCATAGACCAGCTCAGGCTTATGGTTGGCATCTTTATAGTTGCGCTCCGCCGCGTTGAGCGGTATGCCAGCCGCGTTCTCACGCGCAAATCCCTCTTCAGCCGCGCGCTTGCTGGGATGCACCTGGATTGACAGCGGCTGGTCGGCGCACAGCACCTTAAACAGGAAAGGCAGCTCGCCAAAGCGCTTCGCCACCGCATAGCCCAGCGTCGCCTCAGGCGCGGCATCGATGACCTCGCGCAGCGAGCGGCGCTCACCTTTTACCTCAATCAGGGAAGGACTTTTCGGATGCGCACCCATCCATAACTCCGCCATTGGCGCGTCGGCAGGATTAGCAATGCCGTAGAGTTCTGTTAAGGCAGTTTTGCTGCCCCATGCGTAGTTTTGCAGCGAATTGAACATTTTTTGCATGATTAAACCTTTAATCACGGGAGGTTATTGCGCCTATTAAAGCAGAAAATGGTGTTGATAATACATATCAAGTGCAAACAAGGCGTGAGACTCGCATAATGTTAAATTCTTGTATGTAAGCATTCTGCGCGCCCGGTGTTTACCCGCGCCGGGCGAACAATCACCACAACCTGTGCTAAAGGAGACGTAGACATGGCAGCCAATCGCATTGAAAAAGATTCAATGGGGCCCATTGATGTACCCGCAGACAAGTTATGGGGCGCGCAAACGCAGCGCTCGCTGGAACACTTCCGTATCTCGACAGAAAAAATGCCCACCGAGTTGGTCTATGCGCTAGCGCAGACCAAGCGCGCCGCCGCAACCGTTAACCGCGATCTTGGCCTGCTGCCCGCTGAACGTGCGGATGCGATTGTTAAAGCCGCTGATGAAGTGCTGGCTGACCAGCACAGCGGTGAATTCCCGCTGGCGATCTGGCAAACCGGTTCCGGTACCCAGACCAACATGAACATGAACGAGGTGCTGGCCAACCGCGCCAGTGAAATTCTCGGCGGCGAGCGCGGCATGTCTCGTCTGGTGCATCCTAACGACGATGTGAATAAAAGCCAGAGCTCCAACGACGTTTTCCCGACGGCGATGCATGTGGCGGCGGTGATTGCGCTGCGCGAGAAGCTGATCCCGCAGATTGAGGTGCTGAAGCAGACGCTGAGCGAGAAATCTGAATCCTTTAAAGACATTGTTAAAATTGGCCGTACCCACCTGCAGGATGCGACGCCGCTCACCCTGGGCCAGGAGATCTCTGGCTGGGTAGCGATGCTGGAGCATAACCTCAGGCACATCGAGCAGAGCATTCCCCATGTGGCCGAACTGGCGCTGGGCGGCACTGCCGTCGGTACCGGGCTGAATACCCATCCTGAATATGCGGTACGCGTGGCGAAAGCGCTGGCCGAACTGACGGGGCAGCCGTTTGTCACCGCGCCGAACAAATTTGAAGCGCTGGCGACCACCGATGCGCTGGTGCACGCGCACGGCGCGCTGAAAGGGCTGGCCGCCTCGCTGATGAAGATCGCCAACGACGTGCGCTGGCTGGCATCGGGCCCGCGCTGCGGCATCGGCGAGCTCTCTATTCCAGAGAACGAGCCGGGCAGCTCCATCATGCCGGGCAAGGTGAACCCGACCCAGTGTGAAGCCCTGACCATGCTCTGCTGCCAGGTCATGGGCAACGATGTGGCGATTAATATCGGCGGTGCGTCGGGCAACTTCGAGCTGAACGTCTTCCGCCCAATGGTGATCCACAATTTCCTGCAATCGGTGCGCCTGTTGGCTGACGGTATCGACAGCTTTAACCACCACTGTGCGGTCGGCATCGAGCCGAACCGCGACCGCATCACGCAGCTGCTTAACGAGTCGCTGATGCTGGTGACCGCGCTCAATACCCATATCGGCTATGACAAAGCGGCTGAGATTGCCAAAAAAGCGCATAAAGAGGGGCTGACGCTGAAAGGCTCTGCGCTGAAGCTGGGCTATCTGACCGAAGAGGAGTTTGACGCCTGGGTGCGCCCGGAAGAGATGGTCGGCAGCATGAAGTCGTAACTACAGAGTGATAAAAAAGGGCCAGCGCTGCTGGCCTTTTTGCATTATATCGGGCAGTCAACCCACAGGTGCAGCCGTGGGATCAGCAGATTAAGCGGCTCTGCTGCAGGCTTATAGCGATGCTGAACGTTGTCCGCGTTGTAGTTGAGCAACTCTCCCAGCACCGGTACCTGGGTACGGTCGCGGCACAGCACAACGATCGGCGACGGGCAGGCAAGCTGAGTCTGTTTCTTCTCATCGGCACGCCAGACGCGGGCGATGGGCTGCACCTTTACCGGCCGCTTGATCTTCAGCCGCGCAGTCGCGGGCAGGGCGCGGACGCTCTCCAGCTCCTCCTGCACTTTTTCTGCCCACTGCTCGCGGGTCCAGGGCGCCTGTGCGCGGTTAGCGTTCAGGCTCTTTTCCAGTTGGGCGATAACTTCTTCACGTTTCACATTCTTAATCACGTGCTTGTTAGCCCAGCCGAAACGCAGGCTGTCGGGAGCCTGTAGCAGGGTAATGGTGCGATAGGCATTGAGCGTAATCAGACCGCGCAGGTGCTGGTGCACAAACTCGAAACGCGCCTCGCTCGGCAGGCCCGATTCCACCGTAATAATCTGTTCCAGCCGCGCCTTGTATTGGTTGACCTGTGCAATCTGGTCGAGGAGGGCGGTTTCGCGTTCACCCTCGGCTTCAATACAGATCGCACCCGGCAGGCGAACGGCGGCTTTGGTGCTAAGTTTCTCGGACTGGTGCTGCATAAACAGTCGGCAGAAGTGGGCCAGTGCCATATCACGCGCGGCTTCGCCCAGATGCTGCTCAACGGCAATTTCAGTCACCGCATCATGCTCGTGGCCTTTCTCAACCGGTGGCAGCGAGAACACCCGCGCAATCAGCAGCGGCTGCGCCATGATCATGTCGCGCAGCTCGCCCAGCGAGCGTTCAAGACTGTTGGCGCAGTCGTGAAGGTCAGAAATCAGGTCATAGCGCATACATCTCTCCCTAGTTACAACATACCTAATGTGGCAGAGAGTCTGCTGCGTCGCAAATGGGTTTATTAGTTACAACATACATATAATTGTCATTATCAAAAACGTGCGGCCTTCTAGCCTGGCAACAAAAAGGGCGCTTACGCCGTTTCGGTTTTTCCCTTATTGCATAACATGTTATAAAAAGCGCTATCTGAACAAAACGGTAAAAGATGTGAATCAACAGAAGAAACCCGGCGTGTTAGCCGTTATGGTGCTGGGTCTGGTACAAATCCTTTCATGGGGCGGCTCGTTCTATCTGATGGCGGTAATGGCGAGCCCAATCATCGCTGAAACCGGCTGGTCGCAGCAGTGGGTCTACGGTGCGTTGTCGACCGGTATTCTGGTGTCAGGTTTGCTGGCGCCGCTCAGCGGGCGCATTATCGCGCGCACCGGCGGCAGAATGCTGCTGGCATTGAGCGGGGCGGTGATGGCGGGCGGGCTGGTGATAATGGGGCTCAGCCATTCGCTGCCGCTGTTCCTCGCTGCGTGGGTGATTATCGGCGTCGGCATGGCGATGGGACTCTATGACGCGCTCTTCGCTACGCTCGGCACGCGCTACGGCGGGCAGGCGCGCAGCGCCATTACCAGCATTACGCTTATCTCGGGATTTTGCACCACACTGGTATGGCCAGGCACCGCGTTGCTTATTCATCTGCTGGATTGGCGTGGGGCCTGCTTCGCTATTGCGGCGATGATGCTGTTGCTGGTATTGCCTGCTTACTTCTATGCGCTGCCGGACAAGGCGTTGACGCTGCGCCCAAAAGCACCCTCTGCCAGTTCGCAGCAGAGCGATCTTGCGCCAGCGCTTTTTTGGCTGCTGTGCGCCATCTTCACGCTGGCGTCGGTAATCATGACCGCCATGTCGGTCCAGCTCATCACCTTGCTACAGGCGAACGGCTACACGCTGGCATCCGCGCTGGCGATCAGCGCTATTCTTGGCCCTTGCCAGGTCGCTTCGCGCATTGTCGATATTGCCTTTAAACGTGGGCATCCCATCTGGACGGCGTTCTTTTCCGTTGGGCTGGTGGCGATCGGCCTGCTGCTGCTGGCGCTGTTTCCGCATGTTGCGCTGCTCAGCATGGTACTGTACGGCGCAGGAAATGGTTTACGTGCCATCGTTCGGGGAACTTTACCGCTTGTGATGGTCAAACCGGAAGCGTACGCCGTTGTGGTTGGCCGCATGGCACGGCCCGCGCTCATTGGCCAGGCGCTGACGCCGCTGGCGGGCGGCTATGTGTTTGAAACGCTGGGCGCGGCTGCCACGCTGTGGTTGCTCTGCGCGCTGGCGCTGCTTAACGTGGTACTGGTTATGGTGTTGAAACAGCAGCTACCGGCGAAACCCGCTGAAGCCCAATAAGGGCGGGGCTTTGCAGCGCTGAACAGCTTGTGCTGTCGGCCGCGTTGTTTTAATGAATACGTGCCCTGGCGCAATAGCCTTGCTTCTAAAAAGTAACAGTGTTTGTTATATTTATTGCTCACTGATTGTTCACTTACGCGGCAATAAAACAATAAGATGCACCGCAACTCAGGATAAAGAAATGCTTGATTACCGCTTCCCGACAGCTTTGCAGATGGTTCTTAGCGTAGCGATGGCGGAGCAAATGGGAAAACGCTCGACCAGCGCCATTCTGGCTTACGGTCTTGAGGCGAATCCCAGTTTCATCCGCAAGCTGATGGTTCCTCTGACCCGCGACGGTATTATCGTTTCGACGCTGGGCCGCACCGGTTCGATCCACCTGGGCCGCCCGGCCAGCGAAATCACGCTGCGCGATATTTACACCTCAGTGATTGAAGACAAAAAGCTCTGGGCATCACGTCCAGACGTCGCGCCACGCTGCCTGGTCAGCGCCAATCTCTGCTGGTACTTTAAATCCATTGCGGATGAAGCCGAGCAGGCGTCGCTGGAAGTGCTGGAAAAACGCACCGTTGCTGATGCGCTCGAAGAGCTGAAGAAGGGCAACGAAACCGAATGTGCCGCGGTACTTGAGCCGGAAGCAATAGACGACCTGTGTAAAAAAAGCCGCTAAAAGCGGCTTTTTTATTTTCTGCGTTTACGCCCCGCTCCGCGAGGCCTGCTTTCCTGATTCAGGACGCGTCAGGAATACCAGTGTTCCGATGATAATGTCGCCACCCACCCAGAGACTCCCCAGTATTATTGATCCCGTGCTCGTGCTCGTGCCCGCGCCTGGCGCAGCGCCAGCACGTCCTGCATCAGCGGCTTTAATCATATTTACTTATGAATTGCAGGGCGGTTATTACCGCCCTACGTTATTTACGCCGTCTGTAGCGCCTCTTTCGGGGCCTTGCGCGTCACCAGCTTACGCAGCGTCACGTAGAACACCGGCGTCAGGAACAGGCCAAACAGCGTCACGCCCAGCATCCCGGCAAACACGGTAATGCCGGTAACGCCGCGCACTTCAGCGCCCGCGCCTTCACCCAGAATCAGCGGGACCGTACCGGCAATGAAGGCGATAGAGGTCATCACGATAGGGCGCAAACGCAGGCGGCAGGCTTCCAGCGCCGCTTCCACAATGCCTTTGCCCTGCATCTCCAGTTCGCGTGCGAACTCAACGATAAGAATCGCGTTCTTACACGCCAGACCCATTAGCACCACCAGGCCGACCTGCACGAAGACATTGTTATCGCCGCCGGTCAGCCAGACGCCGACCAGCGCCGACAGCATGGTCACCGGCACAATCAGGATCACCGCCAGCGGCAGCGTCCAGCTCTCATAGAGCGCAGCCAGCACCAGGAACGCCAGCAGCACCGCCACCGGGAAGACGATAAAGGCCGTGTTGCCCTGCGTCGCCTGCTGGTAGCTCAGATCGGTCCACTCAATGTTCATACCATTAGGTAAAAGCTGACCGGACATCGCTTCCAGCTGGGTCATCGCCTGCGCAGACGATAGGATGCGCGGGTCGGCATCGCCAATCAGATCCGCCGCCGGATAGCCGTTATAGCGGATCACCGGATCGGGCCCATAGGTGGTGGTGATATGCACCATGCTGCCGATAGGCACCATCTCGCCGCGATCGTTGCGGGTACGCAGGTTAGCAATGTCCTCGACGCTGTCGCGGAACTCACCGTCAGCCTGCGCCATCACGCGCCAGGTACGGCCAAAGCGGTTGAAGTCGTTGACGTAAGACGAACCGAGATAGGTTTGCAGCGTACTGAAGAGATCGGTCAGCGACACGCCCTGGGCTTTCGCCTTGTCGCGGTCCACCTGCACATCGAGCTGCGGCACATTCGCCTGGTAGGACGAAATAGGATAGTGCATGCCCGGCGTCTGCATGACGCCACCGGAAAGGGTATTGATCGCCGTCTGCAACGCACCGTAGCCAAGACCCGCGCGATCCTGCACGTAAAGCGAATAGCCGGAACCCTGGCCCAGACCGAGAATCGGCGGCGGCATAATCGAGAAGCCAAAGCCCTGCTGCAGCTGGGAAATCTTCGCATTGATTTCAGCGTTGATCTCCGCGGCGCTGTGCTTACGCTCGCTGAACGGCTTCAGGCCGAAGAACACCGTGCCGGTATTGGGCGTATTGGTGAACTGCAAGGCATTCAGGCCGGGGAAGGCAACGGAATAGGCGACGCCTTCGGTACTCATCCCGATCTCGCTCATCTTGCGGATCATTTCATCGGTACGTTCCAGCGACGAGCCTTCCGGCATCTTCACGCCGCCGATCAAGTAAAGCTTATCCTGCGTCGGGATGAAGCCGCCCGGCACGGCGTGGAACATAAAACCCGCGCCCGCCAGCAGCAGCACGTAGACACCGAACACCGCGCCGCGGCGGCGCAGCGTTTTACCGACCAGAGCTTCGTAGCCGTGCGCGCTGCTGTTAAAGAAGCGGTTAAACGGACGGAACAGCCAGCCAAGCAGGCGATCGATAATCCGCGTGGGGATATCTTTTGGCGCGTGGTGATCTTTCAGCAGCTTCGCCGCCAGCGCTGGCGACAGCGTCAGCGAGTTAATGGCGGAAATCACCGTCGAAATGGCAATGGTCACCGCAAACTGCTTGTAGAACTGACCGGTCACGCCAGAGAGAAACGCCATCGGGACAAACACGGCGCACAGCACCAGCGCAATGGCGATAATCGGCCCGGAGACCTCGCGCATCGCCTGATGCGCCGCCGCCTGCGGCGACAGGCCCAGCGAAATATTACGCTCGACGTTTTCCACCACCACGATGGCGTCGTCCACCACGATGCCGATAGCCAGCACCAGCCCGAACAGGCTCAGGGTATTCAGCGAGAAGCCGAGCAGGTAGAGCACGCTAAAGGTGCCCACCACCGAGACCGGCACCGCCAGCAGCGGAATAATCGAGGCGCGCCAGGTCTGCAAAAAGAGGATCACCACCAGGACGACCAGCGCGACCGCTTCCAGCAGCGTGTGCACAACCGCGTTGATAGAGTCGCGCACGAACACCGTCGGATCGTAAGGCGCGGCCCATTTCACATCATCGGGGAACCGCGCTGCCAGCTCATCCATCTTGGCGCGCACCGCGTTTGACAGATCGATAGCGTTGGCGCCCGGTGCCTGGAAGATACCGATGCCGACCGCATCTTTATTGTTGAGCTGCGAGCGCAGGGCATAGCTGCCGGAACCCATCTCAATACGCGCCACGTCGCGCAGCCGCACCAGTGAACCGTCATCAGAAGTTTTCAGGATGATATTGCCGAACTGCTGCTCATTCTCCAGACGGCCTGCGGTGTTAATGGAGAGCAGGAAGTCAGACTGCTTTTTCAGCGGCTCTGCGCCGAGCTGACCGGCAGAAACCTGCACGTTCTGCTCCTGCATCGCCGTCACCACGTCGGCGGCGGTCAGGCCGCGCGCGGCCACTTTATTGGGATCGAGCCAGACGCGCATCGCATATTCGCCCGCGCCGAAAATCTGGATCTGGCCGACGCCCGGCAGGCGCGCCAGCTCATCTTTGACCTTCAGCGTGGCGTAGTTGCGCAGGTAGAGCGAATCATATTTGCCGTGCGGCGAGAACATATGCACCACCAGCGTCAGCGTGGGCGACATCTTCTGCGTGGTAATGCCCAGGCGACGTACATCTTCCGGCAGGCGCGCTTCCGCCTGCGCGACGCGGTTCTGCACCTGTACCTGCGCCTGGTCGGGGTCGGTGCCCGGGCGGAAGGTCACAGTGGTGACCAGGACGCCATCTGAACCGGCCACCGACTTCATATACATCATGTTTTCAACGCCGTTGATCGCTTCTTCCAGCGGCGTGGCAACAGAATCGGCGATCACCTTCGGGTTCGCGCCGGGGTATTCCGCGCGCACCTGCACGCTCGGCGGCACCACGTCGGGATATTCGCTAATCGGCAGCAGCGGAATAGCGATCAGGCCGGTGACAAAAATCAGAATCGACAACACGGCGGCGAAAATCGGCCGGTCGATAAAAAAGCGGGAGAAATCCATAGCGGCAATAGCCTCAGTTAGTTGGCGTTAGCCGCGCGCATCGCGACCTGCTGGGCCGTGACCGGCATGCCAGGCATAAACACTTTTTGCAGGCCATCGACGATCACCCGATCGCCTGACTGCAAACCGCTCTTCACAATGCGTAAGCCGTCGGCCAGCGCGCCCGGCTGGATATCACGGCGCTGCGCTTTGCCGTCTTTATCCACCACATAGACATATTTGCGATCCTGGTCGGTGAGTACGGCTTTATCGTCGATCAGCAGTGCCTGAAACTCCGCACTGCCCGGCAGGCGCACGCGGGAGAAGAGGCCCGGCGTAAACTGGCGCTGCTGGTTGTCGAGCTGGGCGCGCATGCGGATGGTGCCGGTGCTGGCGGTCAGCTGGTTGTCGGTAAAGTCGACGGTGCCGCGATGCGGATAGCCGCTTTCACCCGCGAGGCCAATTTCAACCGGCAGCGAGCCGCGCTGCTGGCCCTGGCGCGCCATTGCCTGGTAATGCAGGAAGGTGGTTTCATCGACGTCGAAGTAGACATACATGCGATCCTGCGACACCAGCGAGGTGAGTACGCTGGCGCTGTCGCCGGCGGTCACCAGGTTGCCGGTGGTGATCATGGCGCGGCTGGCGCGTCCATCAATCGGCGCGGTCACGCGCGTAAAGTCGAGGTTAAGCTGCGCCATATCCACGGCGGCTTCGGCAGAGAGCACATCGGCCTGCGCCTGGCTGGCGGCGGAGCGGCGCTGTTCCCACTGCTCGCGCGAAACCGCCAGCGTACCGATCAGCTTCTCGGTGCGCGCCGATTCGCTGCGCGCCAGCGCGGCCTGGCTGCGCGCGCGCGCCAGCTCGGCTTTCGCCTGCTCCAGCGCCGCGCGGTAGGTGCGGTCGTCGATGGTAAACAGCACCTGGCCTTTTTTCACCTCGTCGCCTTCGCGGTAGTTCACCGCATCAATATAGCCTGAGACGCGCGGGCGCAGCTGCACGCTCTGCACCGCCTCGATGCGCCCGTTAAAACTGTCCCACTGGCTTACCGGCTTCACCACCACATCGGCGACGCTCACCTGGGGCGGCGGCGGCGGGGCGTTTTGCGCCACGCCTTTGTCACATCCGCTCAGTATGCTGGTTAGCAGCACCGCGCCCAGAAGGGTTGAACCCTGACGAACCCACTTCGTTTGTCTGTTCATTATTGTTATTCCGCATAGCGTTAAAAAAACAGCCCACAATGGCGGGCCAATATTTGCAACTTTTAAGATTGCAATTTATCGCGAGGAGTGTAGGCTCGTGCATCCAGCAACTGCAAGAATATCTGATACACTTTATGTGCGGTTTTGACTGAGACGAAAAGCAGACGTAGCGGGGCCAGAGAATGACCTTACGGCGAGTGCGGCATTTAATGTATCAATCCAACTTGCATTAAATGGCAAAGTCAGTCACCCTTAAAGTGTAATTGCAACTGATACTGATACTGTTCGCAACGGCGACGGGAGAGAATGGGATGATGAGCGACGCATTTATTCACGATCTTATCGACTGGATCGATAACAATATTGAAGCACGTCTGGATCTGGACACCGTATCTGAGCGCGCAGGCTACTCCAAATGGCACCTGCAACGCATGTTCAAAGAGCACACCGGTTATCCGCTGGGTGAGTACATCCGCATGAAGAAGCTAAAAAAATCCGCGGATCGTCTGACCACCACCAATGAACCGATTCTCAACGTGGCGATTTCGCTGGGCTTCGATTCACAGCAGTCCTTCAACCGCAGCTTTAAACGCCAGTATGGCGTCGCGCCGGGCGCATGGCGTCGTCATGGGGCACAGATGCAAGTGATGCAGTGATTCCCGCAGGGCCAGCTATGCTGGCCCGCGCTGTATCTGGCCGCTAAAGCTGGTATTATCTGCGTCCTGTTGTCTGGGATGCCATCATGTCGAAAAAACTCTTTATTGCACTGATTATCGTGCTTGCGGCCGCCTGGGCCGGTCTGAAACCCCATCTGAACTCTCAACCTTCGTCCGACGCCAGCGATATCAGCTCGCTGACCGATGCGCGCACCGTGGCGCGTTACCTGCTGCAACACCAGCAATTACCCGCCTACTACATCAGCAAAAACGACGCGCGCCGCCGTGGCTGGGATCCCGCCAGAGGAAACCTGTGCGACGTGCTGCCGGGTAAAGCGATTGGCGGCGACCGCTTCGGCAACCGCGAAAAACGCCTGCCGCAGCGCAGCGGGCGCTTATGGTATGAGGCGGATGTGAACTATCGCTGCGGCCACCGTGAGGCGGATCGGCTGGTCTACTCCTCAGATGGCCTGGTTTACATCACCACCGACCACTACCGCAGCTTTAAACAGGTACCCTGATGATGCTGACGATTACGCTCGATTTCCGGCGCCTGGCGGATCGCCACGCGCTCTATGAAACGCTGGCGCAGCAGAGCCACTGTCCGTTTACCTTCGGCAACAATCTGGATGCGCTCTGGGACTGGCTGACGGGCGGTATGGCGCTGCCGGCGCGCATCCATCTGCGCCATGCAGCGGGCCTGGAAAACAGCGGCGAATTCGCCGCCGTGCTGGAACTGCTGGAAGAGGCGGCGCAGGCGCTGGAGGGCGACCTGCACCTGAAGCGGGACTAGCTGCGCAGCGTGGCCAGAATGTGCGTTAACGCGTCGCGCGCGGCGGGTGTGACATCGCGGCCGCCCGCGTGCCCGTTATTCTCGAGGATCAGCGAGTTCAGCCCAACCAGCCAGTCATAAATGTAGTACGCGGTATGGTTGGCAGGCGCGGCGGAGAGGCGCGTCAGGCGTTTCCCGCTGGAGAAATTCACGCTCGGCGCGGGCGGACGCGCAAAAATCGGCTGGCCACGATTGACGCGGCTCGGCGGCCGTTCGGCCTCATCGCGCTGCAAAAAGCCCAGCCAGGCGACAAAATCACCCAGCACCGTCATGGCGCGGGAAACCTGGCGGTCGGCGCGCGACTCGTGCGTCACGGACTGGTTTTCCGGCTCGTGCAGCGCCTGCTCCAGCTTAGCCAGCATATCCAGGCGGAAACTGGCGACGATCAGCTCCTCAACCAGCCACTCCAGCGTGGCGCGATCGACATTCAGCAAGGTCAGCAGGCTGCGGTTTTCCGGCAGCTCACGTAAATGGTCGAGCCACAGCGCCATCACCTGGCGCGCAAAGCTCTGGCCCGCCGCACGGGCGTGATGCTGTACGGCTGCGGGCTCGGCCAGCGGCGCGTCGCTGAACAGGTCGAATTCAAAGCCGACGCCAAAGTGCTGTGCAGGCGCGTCGGTGCGAATGGCAGCAGCGGACGCTGGCGCGTCATGCTGGCTGAGCCAGAGCTGGCGCAGCACGTCGCGTGGCGGCTGCAAACGCTCCAGCAATTCACCATGCAGGCCGGTGCGGTGCTGCAGGCACTTCAGCAGCGCATCGGCGATGGTTTGCTTGCGCACGGCCTGCTCGTCGCTGGCGCTGGCTTCGCTCCAGGGCAGCAGCCGACGTTCGAGCACGCTGTGCTGTAAGGCGCGCAGCTCGCTTACCAGCCGCTCACGGCGCGCATCCGGCTGCATCTCATCCTGAAGCCACTCCGCCATGCGGTCCACCCCGGCGCGATCCAGCGCCAGCATGGAGCCCCAGCGCTGGCCCGGCTGGCCAATCTGTCGCTGTACCGCTTCATCCACGTTGATCTGCTGATGGCGCGCGTCGTAAGGGGTAATGGCCCAGATCAGGCGCGGTTTTTCGCCACTTTCCCGTACCGGCTGATGCAGCTGCCATTCGCGCAGCGCGCGGCTGGCAAGATCGGCATCCTGGCGCTGGCTGGCGGCGGTGCAGACCAGCATTAAATCGATGCCCTGGCGTGCGGCATAGAGGCCCGGCAGCAGGGCGCGCTTCTGTTCCAGCAGCGTGGCGTGCAGCGGATCGATTTGTTGCAGCCGCTGGCGTTCCTCAAAGGCCGCCGCCTCGGCAGGTGTGCCGGGTGCAGGCAGATCCAGCATATCGGCGTCGTCATAGAGTGCGGTGCGCGGCATCGAGCTGAGCGGGATCACCAGTTCCAGCGTCAGCAGCGCCAGCCAGCCGAGCGGTACCGGCTGCGGCTTGCCGATGCGGTTGCCGTTAAGCGGGCACACTTCCACATTGAGTTGTCGATCCTGGTCGCTGGCGTGTGCGATCAGCTGCTCGCTCGGCAGCAGCGCGTCGTCGACCAGCAGGCTGAGCGGCGCCAGCACGCGGCTGGCGTTACGCAGCTGATGGCGCAGATGCAGCAGATGGCGTAGCACGTCACTCAGCTCAGGCTGCGCGGGCCACAGCAGGGAAAACAGCTGCACCCGGTCGTCGACGCTCAGCGCGGGCGCAAGCTCCACCGCCTGCGGCCAGAAATGGCGGTCAAGCCGCGCATCATGGCAGTGGTGGCGACGGCTCCAGGCCCAGAGCGTCACCAGCGCGTCGCTGTCGATGCCGCCAGCAGGCGTGCTGAGGCGCTGGCGCTGCAAGCGTTGCAGCTGCTGGTCAAGATGGGCGATTTCTGGCTGTGGGCCTTCAGCGCGGCAGCTCAGCGCCAGGCGCAACACCTCCGCCTCGCTCAGCAGCGCCAGCTCCACCGGCCACTCACCGGAAAGCGGCTCACGCTGATGGCAGTAGCGGGTTGCCGTGGCAAAGTCGAGGTTGCCGGGATTGATGTGCTGGAACAGGTTGAGGGTTTTCTCACCGAGGCGCGTCAGCATCTGGCCCTGCGCGTCGGCAACCATTTCGCCCAGCAGCCAGGCTTTACCCGCCTGCGACTGGCCGAACAGCGCCAGCGTAACCGGGCGCGCCACCTGACAGGCCAGCGCATCGCTCTGCGCACGGGCGCGGCGCAGCTGACGCGTGAAGGTTTCTGCCTCCAGCGCCAGGCGCGGCGACGCCGCGCGGTGATCCTCAATCCAGTTCAGGCTGGCATTCAGGGCTTCCTGCAACAGGCCAAGGCGTTTTGCCAGCGTCTGCGGCTGGCGCGGTTTTACAGTTCTCATCGTTTACAGAGGCTTCCGCTGTCGATCCAGTACTGGGCGTTGGCATTGCCCGTCGGTGAGAGGGTATTGAGCTTCAGGCTCAGCTGCTCCAGCGGCACGCGCGTCCCGTCATCAAGGCGCGCGTCGCTCAGCACCAGCCGCTCTGGTCCCGGCAGCGCCGGGCCTGGTGCGACGGCCAGCTTCACGCGCAGCACGCTCTCCCCGGCGACTTTACGCGCCAGCTGGGCGTCGTTCAGCGTCAGGCTGTAGAGCGGCGAGGCGGGCCAGCGATCGTTATCCAGCTGGCGGAACCCGAGGCAGACATTGCCGCGAATGCGGAAGCTGCTTTTGCGATCGAGCGCAAAGCCGTGATCGTCGAGTTCGATATCGCTGTAGCAAAGGTTATCGTCGGTCAGCGCCTGGTTCTCATCCAGCACGCCAAGGTAGCGGATGGTCGAGTAGGGTTCAAAGTCGCCCGCGCGGAACCAGAAGCTGCTGAGGCGCAGATCCAGCGCCAGCAGGCAGAGCATCGCGCCGACCGCCGCGGTGGATTTCGGGTTGTCGATGCGGCCATGTTTGTTGAACGGATACCAGTCGCTGGTGTGGTAGCCCTCCAGCGACAGGATGCGGCTGCCCGGCAGTGGTTGCAGATGGCGCACCAGCGCCTGGATACCGGGGAAGCGCGACGGGCGTCCGGTCAGCAGCAGCACGTCGCACTGGTAGAGCGATACCACTTCGCACATCGAGCGCAGCGCCGGAATGATCGCCATGCGGTGCTGCATAAACTCGGCGTGCAGCTGCGCCAGGCTGACGATCAGCGGCACCTCCAGCAGATCGAAACGGCTTTCGCCGCCCAGCGCGCGCTGGATTTCGCCGTTAATAAAGGCCAGCACCGCGTCGGCCGGGCGGCTCTCCACCAGCTCGCCAAACAGGGCGTTGATCTCCGCGTGGCTCTCCAGCGGGTCCCAGTTCTCGTAGCGCTCCAGCACCGCCTGCGCCAGCGGGATAAACAGCTGTAGCGTGGCCTGCTGGCGCAGCGTCGCCTGGCCGTCGAGGCGGCTGTCGTGGCCGAACAGTTTGTTGAGCAGCGGCTCGGCCAGCGCGAGGCCCGCTTTTTGCAGGCTTTGCTGCAGGGCAGGCAGGATCCACAGCTGGATCACGTCCAGCAGAATATCGTCGCCCGCCACTTTAAACCCTTCACGGAACAGCAGGCGCGGGGTGATCTTGACGTTATTGCCCTGGCCATCGTCGAGGCGGTAATGGGTGATCGCCAGATCGGTGGTGCCGCCGCCAATATCAATGGAGGCGATGCGCAGGTTTTTGCCCGGCACTTCGTCCGCTTCGCGCGGGCGATCAGGGCGCGCGGTGCTGCTGAAAAAATCCTGCGCGCGGCCGGCGAAATTGACCTGGGTTTCGTTGAACAGCCACACCATCTGGCCGCAGGTCGCTTCGTCCCACTCCATCTGCACGTCCGGCACTGGCTTGCGGCACACCGGCGGTGCATCGGCGTTAAAGGGCTCATCGGCGGCGTGCCAGCCTTCGGCTTTCCACACCAGCGCAATCGCCTCCTGCATACGGCGGCGGAAAATTTCGCGCTCCGGCTTCGGCATCGCCGACGGCAGGGTAAGAATAACGTGGCGCAGCTGGCGCGGCGCGTGGCTCTGCGGCATCCGCTGGCGCTGCGCCGCGCTGTTCATCTGCATCAGCGCCTGCGCCAGCAGTTCGCACAGCATAAAGGTCATCAGCGAGCTGCGGCTGTAGTGGGCGGAGAAGACCGGCAGGCGATCGTCGGCAGCGAGGGCGTGCAGCGGCTCGCCTTCGTCATTGAGCAAAAAGGTGAAGGGCGCGGCGTTGGCCTGCGGCTCGCTGCTGCCGTGCGGCTGGTTAAAGCGCCAGCCTGGCTGGTAGCGCGCCTCATCCCACAGATAGCGGCGCGGGCTGGAGAGGCCGGTGCTGCCTTCAAGGCCAGCACGCTGAAGCGCCAGACGGCTCGCTTCGCGACCCACGCGCGTCAGCGACGGCCACATAAAGGCGTTTTCGCGGCCGCTCTCCAGTGAGAAACTGGCTTTACCGAAGCGCGTTTCAGCGAACTCCAGGCGGCTGTCGAACAGTTCGTTATAAACCTGGTGCGGCTGGGAGAGATCGCGCAGCTGCAGTTCATAGGTCTGCTTCAGGCCGTTGCTCTCTTCCGGGTGATCTTCCACCAGAATGCCGCAGGTGTGCGAGTTGCCGACGTCGAGAATAATGTCGACGTTAACAGCAGGCGTCTGCTGGGTGGCAGCCTGGAGATGGATATCGCTGAGGTTGAGCTGCTCGCCGAGCAGTTCCAGCAGATTGAGATAGTGCGCCTGATACTCAAATTCGCGCAGCGCCTGGGCAATAGCCTGTTCGCGACGATCGTCCACGCGATCGCTAAAGGCTTCTCGCAGCCAGCCGTCGACCCAGGTGTGATCGAGGAATTCGCCCAGTTCGTAGTTATGCCAGGCCAGTGAAAAAGTGACGCCGTTTTGCGCGTCGGCGGGCGTCAGGCCGAGCTGTTCGCCGCCATCCTCCTCTGCGACACAGCGCGTGTCGAACGCCAGCGTGACGCGGTGGGTATTGCCCGCCGCATCCGGCTGCGCCAGCGCGGTGAGGCGCAGGCGCGCCCAGTTTTCCGGCCCGCCGATAAAACGGCGTCCGCTGGCGCAGCGCAGCATCGGCAGCGGCAGCCAGCAGTCGGCCAGCAGCGTCAGCGAGTCGGCCAGCGCCACGTCTGATTCCGGGCGAACCACTTCCGCCGCGCCGCCATCCTGCGGATAGAGTAAAAACTTGCCGCTGTTGCCATCAACGTTGAGGCGCAGCAGCGGGCCGTTTGCCGTCTGGCGCACAAACTGGCGGCGCGCCTGGCCCGCGGCGATGCGCAGGCCAAAATCCAGGAACTGCACGCCGCTGTCTTCGATCAGCGTGATTTTTTGTTTGTCATCGATCAGGGGAGCCAACATGGTTACTTACTCTCGCGCTTAATCGTCATCGGGAAGGATTTATTGTCGCTGAACAGCGCTTCGCACACGGCGGCACCGTCTCCCGGTTTACATACCAGCTGTGGCATACGGTAGCGCGAGCCATCAGTGCATTTTGCAGTATAGCGGCTGCGAACCGACAGCTGCCCGCTGCCGAGCATGGCGGCAGAGACTTCATCGGCGCTACAGCGCAGGTTATTGCCCTGCGTCACCGTGGCGCTGCCTTTGCCCGCGCTGAGCTCATAGTGCAGCACCGGCGACGCGCCGCCCGGCAGCGAGTTTTGCATCACCACGCGCCAGCGGCCGTCGACAACGTTGATTGCGCCGTTGCGCACATCGTCGATGCTCATCTTCAGCGGCTCGTCTGCGGCGGGCACAGCGGGCGCGACCACGCTGGTAAGCGTGGCAGACGGTACCGGCGTCTCGGCAGAGACCGCCACGCTGGCCGGAGCCTGCGGCAGGGTAGCGGAAAGCTTCTGCGCGGCAACCAGTGCCGCAGGCGGTGCGATAGCGGCAGCGGGTGTGGTTTGCTGCGGCGCGGTGGGCTGCGGCTGATGCAGCCAGAAAGCGCCTGCGGCGGCAGCGGCCAGCGCGACCGGCGCGAGATACCAGAGACGGAAGCCGTGGCGCGGCGCAGAGGGCGCAACCGCAGGCGCTTCGGGTGTGGCTTCAGGCTCACTTTCGGGCTGTGGTTCAGGCTCAGACGCAGGCGCGATGGCGAGCGGTGGCATTTCCGGCTGTGGCTCGGCCACCACCGGCTCCGGCAGCAGCATCGGCAGCGGTTCGTCCAGCGTATCGCGCAGGCAGACCAGCGCGTCGTCGCGCGTGCGCGCCTGTGCGTCAACAAAGCCCCAGAAAGTGATGACGGGCTTGCCATCCACCAGATAGACGTACTGCTGATCGGGGAATTGCAGGCTTTTCGCCAGCAGCGCGCCAAACAGGCGCATCGAGGGGTTATCCGCTTCGCGCGCGCGCGTGCTCAGATCCTGCATCTCCTGCTGCGTCGCGGTCAGCTGATCCAGCGCCTGGCGGCGCTCATAGTCGCTGGCAGCCAGCCAGGATTTCACTTTGCCGCTGAACGGCGCGTACCAGTCGAGGCGGTCACCGCGCTCGTTGGGCTGAGGAATAGCCAGGCAGTTTGCCAGCACGGTCTGACGACGCAGACGCAGGGTTTCACGTATTTGCAGGGCGGATGCGTAGACCGGCTGGCCGTTTTCACCCAGCGCCAGCACCGCGTCGAGATTACCGCTGCGCAGAAAAGTTTTTGCCACCTGTTGGGCCCTTATCGGTCGAAGTCTGAGGCAGAAAATCGTGTGTTATCGGCGATTGGAGTGATTTTACGCGGAGCAAGGGCAAATCAAACGGCGGAAAAAACGGTGATTAAGGGCGTTTTTCGCGCGCTGCGGGGAAAAATCTGCTGCGCGCGTAGCGGGTTAAACCCGGCGATGCGTCAGGATCAGGTGCGCTGTCAGGCCGCCAGCCAGCCCCCAGAACGCCGCGCCGATGCCGAGCAGCGAGATGCCGGACGCGGTGATCAGGAAGGTTATCACCGCAGTATCGCGCGTGTCGGGCTCTGCCAGCGCGCGCGTCAGGCTGCCGCTAAAGGTCGACAGCAAAGCCAGCCCGGCCAGCGTGGCGATCAGCGGGGCGGGCAGCGCGACAAACAGCGTGGCAATCAGCGCGCCGGAGAGCCCGGCCAGCAGATAAAAAACGCCCGCCAGCGCGGCGGCCATCCAGCGGCGGCGCGGGTCGGCATCGACATCCTCGCCCATACAGATTGCGGCGGTAATCGCGGCGATGCAGACGGAAAAACCGCCAAACGGTGACAGCAGCAGGGCGACGAGGCCGGTCCAGCTCATCAGCGCGGAGACCGGGGGCTGATAGCCATGCGCCTGCAACGTGGCAATGCCCGGCGCGTTCTGTGACGCCATCGTCACCAGGAAATAAGGCAGGCCGACGCCCAGCAGCGTGGTCAGGCTAAAGTGCGGCATAATGCCTTGCGGCAGAGCAAAGCTGGCATAATCTGCTGGGAAATGGAGGGTATGCCGCGCCAGCGCGACCGCCACGCCCACCACCAGCGTCACCAGAATGGCATAGCGCGCCAGCCAGCGCCGCGCAACCAGCCAGCTCAGGCACATCGCCCCGCACAGCGCAAAATCGCGCTGCAAGCCGGTGAAGGCATCCAGCCCAAAACGCAGCAGTATCCCGGCGAGCATCGCCGATGCCAGCGCGGGCGGGATGACATTCATTAAGCGCGCAAATAGCCCGGTGACGCCGCTCAGCAGGATCAGCGCGTTGGCGAAGAGGAACACGCCCACCGCCTCGTTAATGGAAAGCCCGTGCAGGCTGGTTGCCAGCAGCGCCGCGCCGGGGGTCGACCAGGCACAGAGGATCGGCATGCGCGTCCACAGCGATAGCCCCAGCGAGCAGATCCCCATGGCGATGCCGAGCATCGACAGCCAGCCGCCCGTCTGCGCGGCAGATGCGCCAGCGGCCTGCGCTGCCTGAAAAATGATCGCCGCCGAACTGCTGTAGCCCACCAGCACGGCGACGAAGCCGGAGACCAGCATCGGAAAAGAGAGGGCGGATCGCGCCGTAATGCGCTGCATAAAGACTCCTTGTGCGTTATAGCGCACATCGTAGCAGTGTGCGCTATAGCGCTCAAGTGCTACACTGCCGCCACGATTTCAGGAGAAGCCCATGGAAAATCTGCATCAGCATCTCAGCGAGGCGCTGAAACAGCTGCGCCAGGCGAACGGCTGGAGCCTGACGCTGGCCGCAGAGCGTACCGGCGTCAGCAAAGCGATGCTCGGCCAGATCGAGCGCGGCGAGTCCAGCCCGACGGTAGCGACGCTGTGGAAAATCGCCACCGGTTTTAACGTCCCTTTTTCCTTTTTTATTCAGGGTAACGGCCTGTCGCCGGGTGAAAACGCGCGCTTTAGCCAGCCCAA
>Ga0209371_1000220_pt1 | contig 76323 bp, 65 predicted proteins | sample AgamicAtAmrz_FD_187165 | JGI IMG/M metagenome (GOLD analysis project Ga0209371, IMG submission 187165) | Agave microbial communities from Guanajuato, Mexico - At.Am.rz (SPAdes) (version 2) | ecosystem: Host-associated > Plants > Roots > Rhizosphere | place: Guanajato, Mexico | collected 2012-06-07
AGGTGCTGTGCATTTTGTCCCGGCTCAGGTTCACGTTTGCCGACCCGGTCATCGAGCCGAACGTGAAGCTGCCGCCCGCGCTGGCGCTCTGCTGCTTCGAGTCGTAGCGGTCGCTGTCCTGCTCGCTCGCCAGCGTCAGGTTGCGCGCCACGTCCGCCTTCACCTGCTCGCCGCTGACCTGCGCGCCCCGGAGCGTGGTGTCGCGCCCGCTGACCATTGTCACCTGACGGCCCGCGCTCACCTGTGTTTCCGTATGGATGACGCCGCTGCCCTGCTCGCTGCCCTTCGCCTTATTGACGCTGGCGGACACGCTGATGCCCCAGCCCCCCTGACCCGCGCCGATGCCTACGCCGACCGTACCGCCGTGGCTCTCGTTTTTCCCCTCCAGCGACGAGGTATTGGTGGCCGACAGCAGGTTCAGGTCCCGGTTCGCCGACAGCAGCAGGTCTTTACCCGCCTGCAGCTGGCTGCCCTGCACCGTCAGATCACCGTCCTCTCCTTTCACGCCGCTGCCACGTGCCACCACGCTCAGGTTGTCGCCCGCCGTCAGGCTGCTGCCCTGCGCGGTGCGCTGCTCGCTGCGCTGCGTGGAGGTGGAGGACTGGCTGCCGTAAGAGAGGCTGACGCCGATGGTGTTGTTGTTATCAGGGCTGTCGCCCTGCGCCGCCGAGAGGCGCGCGGCCTGAGTCGCCTGCACGCCATTGAGCGCCGCTTTGGTGCCCTGCAGCGCCGCCAGCCGACCGCTGTCGGCGGACTTCGCCTCCTGTACCGTCTGCGCCGCCGTATTCAGCGCACTGCCCACCGTGCCGGAGAGCGCCAGCGTCAGCCCGGAGGTTTTCTGCTCCACTTTGCGCGTCTGGCTGCTCTGGTTCTCTGCCGCAGTGATGCTGACCTCGCGACCGTCCAGGGCCAGGTTTTTACCGGCAACGAGATCGGAGCCACTGATATCCAGCCGGTTGCCCGCCGTCAGCGACACGTTGCCGTTCACGCTGCCCACGGTGCTGCCCTGGTTCGTCAGTGTCTGTGTGGTGTCGGTGGTTTTCAGGCTCTGCGTGCCGTAACTGAAACCGATGCCGCCGGTACCGGACAGCCCGCTCTTTTTCTCCTGCGACAGATGCAGTTCGCTGTTGCGCTCGGTGGCGCCCGTGATGCTGAGATCGTTACCGGCCTGCAGGACGACATCATTCGTCCCGGCTATCTGACTGCCCTGCACACGCAGGTCGTTGCCTGCCGCCACCGTGACGCTGTCGCCGCTCAGTGAGCTTCCCTGCGTGGTCTGCCGCGCAATCTGATCGCGCGTGGTTGTGGTACTCTTCGACAGCCAGCCGCTGCTGCCCGTTGTCTTTTGCCGCTCGTCCAGATCCTGGGTGTTTTCGCCACTGGTCACTGTGACGTCATGGCCGGCGGTCAGCGCCAGGGCGACATCTGCCGACAGCGTAGCCGCGCGTGCGTTAAGATCGTTGCCAGCCAGCAGTGAGACGTCGCCTTTGCCCACCACGTCGCTGCCAACCTCCTGAGTATTACCCTGCTTCAGGCTGTTATCGCCATCCCAGACGAGATCGTCGCGGCTGGCCGTGGTGACGGTGTTGAGGCTGAGGTCGCGGCCCGCATGCAATACCGTCTGGCTGTTTTCGCCACTGTTCACCACCTGCGCCGCTGTCAGAGTAATATCGCGTCCGGCCTGCAATATCAGCCTGCCGTCGTCGCCCTGCACGTACAAGCCCGCTACGCTATCCACGTTAGTGCGCGAGAACTGGCTATCACCATTCTGGCGACTGACGCTGCGGGTCGTGCTGATGGCATTGATATCGCGTCCGGCGCGAGCCAGTAGCGAGTCGGTTGCCTGGATCACGCCGCCAGTGTTGTTGATATCCGTGCGGGCGTTAAGATCGACACTGGCGCCTTTGATGGTGCCGGTCAGGTTGGTGATGTTGTCGGCGCTGAGTTTCACGACTTCGCGCCCGCCCAGCGTGCCGCTGTTGAACAGACCACCACCCAGATTCAGATTGAGGTTACGGCCCGCAATCAGCGCACCGCTGCCGTCGACATCGCCAGGCTGAACCCGCGCATAAACCTGCGGCACCAGCACCGTCTGACTGGAGCCATCCGGCAGTCTGACCTGCGCGTTGACCAGCCAGACAATATCTTTTGTCAGCAGCGCCATCTGCTCTGGCGTCAGCGCCAGGCCAGGCGTCAGATGATACTGCTGGCTGAAGGCGATAGCGTTGTTCATCAGCACCTTATACTGATCTTCGTCGTTGCTGAAGCCGTCGAGATAACGCTGGCCCGTCAGGTTAATAACCTGCTCCCGGATCAGGCGCTGCTCATAATAGCCGTCGCCAAGGCGCTTCAGCACATAATCGCTGTTCTGTGTCAGAGCGTCCTGCATATAGTCGCTGCTCAGCCACTGCTTCTCCTGCGTGAAGCGCGGATCGGTTTCTATCAGGTATTTGCCACCCGGCGACGGATTCGTTCTGAACAGGCTGTTGTCCGGCAGCCGCGTGTCCGGCCCGACGATACGAACCACACTCGCGCTCTCCCCCTGACTGCTGGGGACTTCAAAACGCTGGCCCGGTTTGAGTACAGCGGCAATGTCAGGCAGTGAACGACTGCCTGGATCCTGCATAGTGGGTATCAGGTTACTGCCTGTGATATGCGCATCCACGCCGCCCACGCGGCCAATTGTGGCATCAGTTCCCGCTGTGCTCTGTGGGGCAAGGGAAATGGGATTGCCACTCAGTTCACCATGGTCGACAAGCTGTCCGGGCTTCAGGGCAATCGTCGCAATCACATCCGGCGGTGTGTAGTCCGATTTGTTGTCACCCTGCTCGTCGCCGCCTTTATGGCGGATGCGTTTGTAATGTATAACCTTACCGACATCGGTGGTGATATGCTGACCCGCCACATCGGCGTTATTAAGTTCACCCGCATTTATTGTCAGCGTATTGCCCGCGACAATCTGACTTTTATCATTCAGCACGCGGTCAGCATTTATCGTCATATCGCCACCCGCGATAATCTTCGCCGGATCGCTTTCGGTAATCTGCGTCTCCTGCACCGTACGGGTGTAGTCATACTGATAGAAATTGTCGTTATTGCTGCCGGTGTTGCCTGGCGTGTTGAGGTTAAGCAGGGAGTCGGCGGAGTTGTTATCGACAAAGACACCGGGCTCACCAGCTTTCCAGCGAACCGTGTCGCCCGAGTGCTGATACTCGGTGATCGCCTCCGTAGAGACAGTCACCAGCGCGGTGCTGAAATGGTCGTTAACGTTATTGATCTCACCGGCAGCCATCTGCATGTTGCCCGCTGACTCGATGGTGGAACTGTGGTTATTGAGGATGCCCGCGCTGCCGGTCGCAACGCCGTCGGCATCCAGGCTGCCGCCCAGCGCCATATCGCCTGCGCTGTAGATCAGGCCGTGGTCGCGATTATTCAGCGTCTGGACACCGATATCTACCCGCTCGCGACCCGCCAGCGTGGCCGCAGTGCCATTTTCTGCCAGGTTGTTGAAGGTACCGGCCTGCACGCCAACGCTGTCGCCATAGATCCGGCCGGTGCCGATATTCGTCAGGGTCGCCGCTTTCAGCAGCGTCTGCTTACCGTCAATGAGGCCGTAGTTGGTCAGCTCTCCACTGAGGTTCAGCCAGTCCTGTCCGGCATTGATTTCGCCGGTAGCACCGTTCAGCAGATTACTGGCGCGCAGATCGAGCTTACCGCCTGCCAGCAGTTTACCGCTGTTGTTGACGTCGCCTGCGGTCGTGAAGTTGAAATTACCGTTGGCAATCATTTCACCGCTGTTATTCAGGCTCTGCTGACTGACCAGTGTGATGTCACCCAGGGAGAGGATCTGCCCGTCACCCGCTGCGCGATCGGCGCGGATCGTCAGCGATCGACCCGCTTTCAGGAGGCCCGCGCTATTTTCCAGCGTCAGACTATCGCCCTGAGGCTGCGCTACGCTGAAACTGCGCAGGCGACTGAAGGGTGCCTGGGGGTGACTCTGCAGCAGCAGATCTTCTCCCGCCGAGATCATCCCCTGCTGGTTATTGATCACTCCACGGCTGTTGATGGTCAGTTGCCGGTCTGCCAGTAATGCGCCGCGCTGATTGAACACGTCGTCGCTGTTAATCTGCAGACTGGCCGCTTCAATACCCTGCTGGTTATTCCGGGTGTCCTGATTATTCAGCTGCAGTGCGTTCAGCACGGCATTCGCGCCGCTGCGGATAAGGCCGCCCGCATTGTCAATCATGCTCTGCGCTGTCACCAGCAGATCGCCGATGCTCTGGATCTCTCCGCCACGGTTGTCCAGGTGCGTTGTTTCCAGCGAAGTCGTCTGCTCGCTGACGAGGCGTCCGCCGCTGCGGTTATCCACGCCGGCACTTTGCAGCGAGAGATCGCCTTTCGCGCCCACGGTTCCAGTCTGATTGTCGATATCACCGCTTTGCAGATTGAAACTGCCGAGGCTGTAGAGGGTGCCACGCTGGTTATCGATTTTCTGACCGTGGCTGTCGATAAGCACGCTACCGCCCTGCAGCAGACCTGCCCGGTTATTAAGTGCGGATTGCGTGTCGAGACTGAGCTGATTCTGTGCCACCAGCGTGCCAGCGGCATTATTCAGGCTGCCCACCGCCAGTTGCAAGGCTTTTCCACTCAGCGTCAGACCCTGCGTATTGTCTGCGTGTCCGGCGCGGATAAGCATATCCCCCTGGCTGGTCAGTCCGCCTTTCTCGCCGCTGTTCTGATTAAGCAGCGTCTCAACGCCGATATCAAGCTGCGCACCGCTCTGAATAAGGCCGCCGTCACGGTTATCCACTGTATCGCCGCGCAGCGTCAGCGCCTGCTGCGCCGTCAGCTGGCCGTTCCGGTTATCCAGTGTGCCGACATCCAGCCGCCCCGAGCCGCCACTGATCAGTCTGCCCTGGTTGTTCAGCAGCGCAGCCGCCGTGATGCGCTGCGTTTTACCCGCCTCAATGACGCCGTGCTGATTGTCCAGCTGCTGCGCCACATTCATCGTTAACCCCTGGCCTGTCTGAATCGCGCCACTGAGGTTGCTGACCCCCTCTGCTTCGGCAGAGAGCGCGGCTTGTGAAGCCAGCGTGCCCTGCTGATTGTTCAGCTGTGTGCCCCGCAGGCTGAAATCGCCGCCACTGGCGATAAAGCCCTGCTGGTTGTCAACCCTGCCCGTATCCAGCGTCAGCGTACCCAGGCTGCTGATGCCGCCGTCGCTGCCGCTGTCACGATTAGTGAGCGCGTAGCCGCCCGAAGTGATGCTGGCATCCCCACCCGATGCTATCCGCCCTCTGTCGTTATTCAGCGCGCCGAGCGTGGTGATTTGCAGGCGCTGTTTACCGATCAGCTGGCCGTCCTGGTTATCGAAAGCCTGCGCCGTCAGCCCGGCGTCGCCACCACTCGCCAGCATGCCCTGGCGGTTATCAAATCCGCCGCTGCGCACTGTCAGTGTTCCTGAACTGAGAATGCCACCGGTGTCGCCGCTGAGCTGATTGCTGATGCGCTCGCCGTGCGTGTCGAGTTGCAGATCGCTCCCGGCCTGCAGCAGCCCGCCATCGTTATTCAGCGCGCCGCTGTCACTGCGCAGTACGCCGGAAGCGGCAATCACACCCTCCTGATTAGCCAGCGCCCCTTGGTTCAGTGACAGCGTAAGATCGCGGCCAGAGAGCTGCCCCTGCAGGTTATTCAGCCCGTACGCTTCCAGCACCATATCGCCACGGGTAGCCAGATAGCCCTTCTCATTATCGAAAAGATCGCGGCTGTGCAGGCGCATTTCGCCGCTGCCCCCCTGAACAAGCGAGCCCTGCCGATTCGATAAACGCTCCGCATCAATATCAATCTGCTGTGCCGAGGTGGTGCCGCTATCAAGATCAATATTGCCACCACGCAGCGTGAGCTGACCATTTGAGCGCAGTGAACCCGCGTTGCCGCGCAGATCGCCGGTCGTGATCGCCAGCGTGTTACGACCGGCATGGGTGATGTCACCCGACTGGTTATCGAGCACAGCCGCGTTGAGCGTCAGGTTGTCGCTGTTCGTCGCGATATGGCCGCCCTGATTATTCAGGCTGCCCGCTAAACTGAGCGTGAGATCGTCACTGCCGGTCTGGCGTATCTGGCCCTGCTGACTGTAGAGATCATGGGCCTGCAGATTGAGCTGACTGGCGGACAGCGTGCCGCCATCGTTGTTCAGCATTTTGCCGGTGCGGGCGCTGAGCTGCTGCTGCGCGACCAGCGTGCCGCTGCGCGTCACGATATCGCCTTCGCGGGCGTCGAGCGTCAGGTTTTTCCCCTGAGTACGGCTGCTGCTGAGATCAATACTCTGTCCGCTTGCGGTCAGGCTCCCGCCTGCCACGTTTTGCCCCTGTGCAGTTAACTGGCCCGTTGTCGTCAGGGTCAGGTCACCTGACTCTCCCGGTCTGCCATCATCCTGAATACCAGCCGCGAGAATGCCTGAAGACGTACTGCTGAGGCTGCCAGCCTGCAGCGTAACGTTGTTGCGTGCGGCAACAGAGCCACTGTTCTGCACCTCTGCCGCACGGGTTACCGACGCATTGCCGCCAGCAAACATCGTGCCGCTGTTGCTGACGCCGCCAGATGTGGCGATCTGCACATCATCACGGCTCTGAATCGCGCCGCTGTTCTCAATACGGCCATCCGCAGTGATGACCACCGATCCCGCCTGCGCGCCGATATTGCCCGCACTGCGCACGCCGACGCCCGTCTCAGTGCCGATCAGACGGATTTTACCGGCGTACATTCCCCCCAGACTGGACACATCAAGCGCCATCTGCGGTTGTGTGGCGGGATCGTCGCCCTGCTTCGTGACCTGCTGGTGTGCGGCATCGACCTGGTTTCGCCCGGTGGTAACCCTGAGATCATTCGCCCAGACGCTGGCGTTAACCTTCACCGAGCGGGCAATAATGTCGGTGTAGTCCTGGCGTGAGCTGTCCATACCCGCGCCCTCAACCACCACTTCACCACGCTCGACGTTAAAGCCGGTCAGGTTGCCATTGTTCAGCTGCGCCTGACCGGTGGTCAGCGTGCCGCGATTAGCATTAATAAATCCGCAGCCGTTGCAGGTAATACCGGATGGGTTGGCAATGACGACCTGAGCTTTCTGACCCGCAACTTCAACAAAACCGTTGAGGCGGCTGGGATCGCGTGAGTTCACCTCATTCAGGATGACTCTGGCTTCACCCCGGGCGAGCCAGGGGTTGCCGCTGACCATGCCGCCGAGTTCAGTCTGAACGTTTTTGTGGGAGTTATTAAGAATCGCTCCCTGCTGACCGACATCGAACTGACTATAGGTATTACGGGAAACGCCACCTGCGGAAGGCGTCTGGATATTAATCTGCGGCGTCCCGTTAGCACTGTTTACAATCGTGGGTTGCTGACCACCCGGTGCCTGCGCGTCCGCCACAATGGCGGCACTGGCAGGCTGTATCACCCCCATCGCCAGCCAGAGACTGAAGCTTAACGCCCCGACCCGGCCAATCAGCCTGCTGAGCGTGCGGCTGACACCTGCAGCACGCGCGCTACCGGCCCGGCCTGATTTTGCAATATCGGGCACCACCATCAGCATGCCGCGGGCTTTGTTGAAAATGATGCGATAGAGGTTGCTGTTCATCTAATGTCCTTATCAGATTTGGGGTAACGCCACGGCAACCGGATGCTGCTGCCGCCACTGTTTTGCTGCCTCATGACTGACACGACTGCCATGAAAGTTGAATACGCGCTTGCCGCGCTGTTCACCACGATGGTCTAACGCCCGCCAGCAGGCATGAGGAAAAAGATCGCGACGGATAAGGCGACTCATCGCCACGGTATGGCCAAACGGCGCAATCCAGTCGCAGCACCACATGCGCTCGCCACTGTTCCACGCGTCAGGCGGGAAATGGATGGAAGGCTGCGTGAGGTAGATCGCTTCGGTCTTCTCGTTCAGCCAGGCCCAGCTGAAGAAGAAAACCGGCGTATCCGCTTCAGCGACCAGCACATATTGCTGCTCTTTGATGATCGGCAGCAGAAGCGCAGGCAGTGCATGCAACGGGGCATCACGATGCAGCGGCGAGTGCATCCAGAGCCACACAGCGGCGCCCAGCACTTCTGCTTCGCTCTCTTCACCCCCCAGAATCAGGGGAGATTTAATCTCATATTTTCCCGCGCGCATCTTCAGTAGCTCCAGTTAAGGTTGAAGCCAAGCGTGACGTTGCTGGTGCGTAAGCCCTCTGGTTTCGACAGCGGGGTGCCGATAAACAGGTCATAGCCGGTATTGAAAGCCTGTCCGCGCAGCCCGGCGACACCGCCTGCCAGATGTTGCCCCGTCAGCAGTTCACTGCCTGAGCCGCCCACCTCGCCATAGTCCGCGCCAAGGTAGAACTCCTGCGCAGGCAGCGGCGTACGCCAGGCAATGTCATTGCGGACAAACCAGCCACGGCTGGCATTAAGGGTGCGCTCGCCGTCAAAGCCGCGCACGGTCCAGCGGTTACCAATAGAGAATTGTTCCTGTGGCGTGAGCGGCGTGCTGCTCATCTGGCGCAGGTACTGAACGTTGTATCGAAAATCCTGATCGCCGAGGCTGAATGGCAGATTAAACTGCGCGTTAAGCTGAACGATTTTGCTCAGCGCCGTTGCCTCGCCAAAGTACTCTTCGGGCGCGGGCTGCGCACCGAACCAGCGCGTCCCCCGCTGATAGCTGATGCCTGCATCCAGCGTCGCCTGACGGATATAGTGGCGGTGTTGCAGGCCGATACGCCACGCCGCGGTCTGACGATGCTGCACCTGAACTTCGGTGTCATTGATATAGTTATGGGTTTCGCGCGTCAGGACATCATAGGTCAGAGAGGTTTTCTGTGAGCCGTTGCGATGCAGGACACGGCTGAGCTGCAGATCCAGGTTTTTACTTTTACCGCTGTACCGGTAGTCCTGATTAATCCCCGCCACCGTCTGGTGATAGTCATAGTCGCTGCCCGTCGCAGAGAACATCCAGTAACCAAACGGCACGGAGTAGTGGCCAGTAAGGTTTTTGCTGCCTTTACCGCCTCCGCTCTGCAGGTCGTGTGTGGCTGACAGATAAAAGAGGTCGCTCAGCGCAAAAGGATTATCGAGCGACAGCGTCACCCCACCGGAATAACGTCCGGTGCTGCGGGTTCCGGAGTCATCAAGCGAGACACCGACACGCCACATCTTCTTCTGCTTCCAGCGCACCTGGATATCGCTCTCTCCCGGCTGTTCACCAGGCACTATCGACATATCAGCGTCCACGGTAGGAAGCCGCTGCAGGTTTTCCAGCCCCTGCTCGATATCCCGCAAATCCAGCAGGTTACCATCGTGCGCAGGAAAGGCGCTGTAGAGCCAGAGATGGCGATCGCTGTCTGGCGTCAGTTTTGCTTCGCGGACATAGCCGGGCAGGATCACCAGACGCAGCACGCCACTGTTGAGATCCTGTGACGGTGCCAGCACGCGTGTGGTGACATAGCCATGATCCACCAGCCGGTTTTGCAGCGTACTCATCAGCAGGTTAATGCCGCGCGCACCCAGACATTTTCCCTGTGCCTGGCTGGCAATATGGTTAAGCGGTAACCAGTGAGGCAGTGCCTGCTGCCCTTCCAGCATGACGCGGGCGACAGGAAAACAGGGTTTTTCATCAGGAAACCGGATGCGGCCAAAACCCGAAGCGGGCGGTGAAAGCCGCACATCGGGCGCTTTCGGCTCTATTTGTTGCTCCAGTGCCTGCTGGCGCTGTTGCTGCTGCCGGATCTGTTCACCTGCATCAGGCAGCGCGTCTGCTGCAATGGCTTTTGTGGTGATAAAAGCGCCAGCCAGCAGAGAAAAGCAAAGCGAAATTGATGTATTTTTCAAAGCCATAAGACAATCCCTGTCGCGTAAACTAAACGTAAAAATTGTTAATTTGAGTAAATATAGCTGCGTATTATCCATAAAACCGAATTAACAACAATATTCACCTGGCTTTTTCTGCCTGCCAGTTCAGTAAGATTAATCATTAAATCTGTCGTCTGCCGCAGGTAAAAAAGCCGGGCACAAGATGAAAAAAGGGGCAAATACAGAGCCATGATTTAGTAAAGCACCCGTTTAAAGAAAAAGCGGGCGGCGGGATAAAAATATTTTGCACGAGCTGGGATAGTGAATGTCTGCAGCGTGCGGGTATGAAGGTGTGAACGTAACAGAAGCGTGACTGCGGCGTGCCTGTGCACGAAAGACAGGGGTTACTCATAGCCAGAGGGATGAGGGTCGTTTTATGGCCAACCCGCATCTTTACAACAAGTCAGGCTCACCCTCTTGCTATGCCAGCCGGCTAAAGCACATCCCCTGCACTGCATTTGCTTCAGGCAGACGTCGGGAAAATCGCTTGCCGCTTGTTCCGGTGCCAGGTAAGACTTATCCGCCTGCGCCCGAAGCAGCCCATCCTGCGGTGAACACTCTGGCAGATTTTCACCCCGACCGATCCGCTGACGACGGACAATAAAAAACCCGCCGGGGCGGGTTTAGGTTAACTGGGTTACTTTATAAAGTGCGACGATTCAAACTGCGCTTTTTGACTCTTAACAAAATCAGCGGTTGCGGACTTCAGGGTTTCCAGCATCTTCGCATTCGCTGGCACATCCACATTTTTTTTCGTCAGCGTCAGCGTAAATGAAGGTTGATATTCAGAGCGATATTTAACTGATGACGTAAATACCAGTGTTGCGGGAACCTTAATGGATAAGTTCTCTGCTGTTATTTTTTTCGCCTCATCCTTCTGATTAAAGTTAACCTGCTTTGCAAGCTCATTCATCTTTTCCTGCAGACGCGCATTCGCTTCCTGAGGCCCTACATTTTCGAATAATACCTGATCCTGATTATCATCACTGAATACCAGTCTGGCTGAAACCAGATCGTCTTCGCTATAGACGTTACCCAGCTTTATGCCGCCATCGACGACCGGCAGCACGTTTTCGTTTTTCAGTGGGATCGCGCCTGAAACAATTGCAGCAGATAAAATTAAAGAGCCGCCAATGACCAGGCTGGCTAACAGATGATGCTTCACAATATTCCCTTATTAATTTGCGTTAATAACCCCACTATATTCGGCAGGCCGCGAGAAAACTTTAATGCTTATTTTTGAAAGAAAATCTCCACTGTCCGGCACTCTTCCTGACAGCATGGATTGCTGAACATTTTATCGCCTGACAGACTATTCTCTGACCGTAATATCCCGGACATATTTAAAATATGTTTGCCTGTTACCTGAACCTTACAGAGAGAACAAAAGATGAAAGCCTGTTATTGTCTCTCTGCAAAAGTTTATTGATATTTAAAGAAATGCGTTACAGGCTGGATAAAGGGTATTTCCCGGTATCAATTAAATAGCCCTGATTCTCATCAGGCTCGCTTTCAATTACTCCGGAACAGGAAGCTGCGCAAAATTTTCGGGGGATTATGGCGATAGACGCAGGCTGAATTTGTATGGCTGATGAGGTGCTGACTGAATTTGCCGCATAAAAAAAGACACCCGCTGGCGTCTCTTAACAGGAATCTGGCACGCCCTACAGGATTCGAACCTGTGACCTACGGCTTAGAAGGCCGGTGCTCTATCCAGCTGAGCTAAGGGCGCATGGAGATGGCACGGATTATACGTCGGGAAGCGGGTACGTCAACGTTTTTGCCGTTTCTCCGCAGCGAAGTGCTGCGGGATTAACCAATTCGCGTTAATGACGGCTGCGCCATTCGCTGAGCGATACGACCTGACGGGTGGCGGCTGATTCTCCTTCCAGCTCAATCCCTTGCGGTGTGAAACGCGCATTGTACTGTTCGCGAAGGGCGTGCAGCGTCTGGCTGTCCGGCTCGAGCTGGCGCAGAAAGCCCAGCGCGAGCAGCAGTTGCTGACGGCTGATAAGCGGTGAAAAACCGGCGCGACTCAGGATCGCATGCCAGCGCTGACTGTTTTCCTCGCTGCCGTCCACAATCAGCACCTGCCAGATCAGCAGAACCGCCGCACCATTATGCAGATGCGTTTCATTATCGTGACTGAGATAGTCGGTAAACTCTTTTGCCGCCTCTTTGCCCATCATCGCAGTCATCGACTCCACCTCAACCGGTGGCAGCTGCAGCCGTTTGCTGAGCCGCTGAACGGCGTGACGTGAGCCCGCGGTCAGCAGCTGAAATCCGGCGACAAACACAACCGCCAGCGTGGCAAACATTATCCAGATCATGACATCTTCCCCTGATAGTCCTGCAGATATCATACGCATACAGATAGCTACTCGTCGCGATGAAAAGTCGGAAAGCGCAGATGCGGCTGAAACTGTGACTGACAGCAGCCCACGCTTCTGACAAAATAGCCATCTTCCCCGATTCAACACAACACAGTGGATTTCCTCTCTGATGGCAGCAAAAATTATTGACGGTAAAACGATTGCGCAGCAGGTGCGCGTTGAGGTTGCGGAAAAAGTGAAGCAGCGTCTGGCGGCCGGAAAACGTGCACCAGGCCTGGCTGTCGTTCTGGTAGGTGAAAACCCGGCTTCGCAAATCTACGTGGCCAGCAAACGCCGCGCCTGTGAAGAGGTGGGTTTCCATTCCCGCTCTTATGATCTGCCCGCCTCGACCCGCGAAGCTGAGCTGCTGGATCTGATTGATGCGCTCAATCAGGACGATGAGATCGATGGCATTCTGGTCCAGCTCCCGCTACCCGCTGGTATCAATAACGTCAAAGTGCTGGAGCGCATCACGCCAGACAAAGATGTCGATGGATTCCATCCCTATAACGTCGGCCGTCTGTGTCAGCGAGCGCCGACCCTGCGTCCCTGCACGCCGCGCGGCATTGTCACGCTGCTGGAACGCTATAACATTGACACCTATGGCCTGAACGCTGTGGTGGTCGGGGCGTCTAATATCGTCGGTCGTCCGATGAGTATGGAGCTGCTGCTGGCAGGCTGCACCACCACCGTAACGCACCGCTTTACCAAAGATCTGCGTCATCACGTTGAGCATGCCGATCTGCTGGTGGTGGCAGTCGGTAAACCAGGCTTTATTCCGGGTGACTGGATCAAACCCGGCGCTATCGTCATCGACGTCGGCATTAACCGGCTGGAGAGCGGCAAGGTCGTGGGCGATGTCGATTTCGACAGTGCATCTGAGCGTGCATCCTATATTACCCCGGTGCCGGGCGGCGTTGGCCCGATGACGGTGGCTACCCTGATCCAGAACACGCTGCAGGCGTGTGAAGAGTTTCACGATAAAGAGGTTGTTTAAATGGCAAGTTTTTCACTGGGAAAATTCCCGCATGTCGATCTGTGTGACCTGCTGAAGCTGGAAGGCTGGGTTCAGAGCGGTGCACAGGCTAAGATCGTGATTGCCGAAGGCGAAGTGAAGGTCGATGGTGCGGTCGAAACCCGTAAACGCTGCAAAATCGTGGCTGGCCAGACCGTCGAGTTCTCCGGTTTCCGCACCACTGTCGTTGAGTGATGCGCTGGCGTTCCTGCGGGGACGCCGTTGCAGCACCCGCGTCAGCCCTGCCCGTTTGCGCGGTATCAGCCCGCCAGCATGTTAAGAGAACAGAGGCGACCTGCCCGCTGGTCGTCAAAAAAAGGGCGATGGCTCGCCCTTTCCACTTTATTTCCGACGCCAGCTTGAGCCCTGTGGCCCATCCTCGACAATCACGCCCAGCGCGTTGAGTTTGTCGCGGGCGATATCGGCATCCGCCCAGTTTTTGGCGGCACGCGCATCGGCACGGGCTTTCACCCAATGCTCAATCTCGGCAACCTCTTCATCATTCACCTGCGCCCCACTCTGCAGGAACAGCTCAGGGTCCTGCTGCAGGATGCCCAGTACGTTGGCCATCTCGCGCAGCTTCGACGCCAGGGCATCGGCCGAGGCGCCCGCTTCGCTTTTCAGGCGGTTAACCTCACGCGCCATGTCGAACAGCACCGAGTAGGCTTCCGGCGTATTAAAGTCATCATCCATCGCCGCACGGAATCGCGCTTCAAACGCTTCACCACCGCTGGCCGGAACACTGCTGTCGGTGTGACGTAACGCCGTGTAGAGACGCTCCAGCGCCGCACGCGCCTGATTCAGGTTGTCTTCGCCATAGTTGAGCTGGCTGCGATAGTGACCGGACATCAGGAAGTAACGCACCGTCTCCGCATCATAATGTTGCAGCACATCACGCACGGTGAAGAAGTTGCCGAGCGATTTTGACATCTTCTCGCGATCGACCATCACCATGCCGGAGTGCATCCAGTAATTGACGTAAGGGCCATCATGCGCGCAGCTCGACTGGGCGATTTCATTTTCATGATGCGGGAACATCAGGTCAGAGCCGCCGCCGTGAATATCGAAATGGCTCCCCAGCTGTTTGCAGTTCATCGCCGAGCACTCGATGTGCCAGCCCGGACGACCATTGCCCCACGGTGATGGCCAGGCGGGCTCATCCGCTTTAGACATTTTCCACAGCACGAAGTCCATCGGATTCCGCTTCACATCGGCCACCTCGACCCGTGCGCCCGCCTGCAGCTGTTCCAGATCCTGACGTGACAGCGCGCCGTAGTCCGTGTCACTGAGGACATCAAACATGACGTCGCCATTTTCCGCGACGTAAGCGTGCCCGCGTGCGATCAGCGTTTCCACCAGCGCAATAATCTCCGCGATATGGCGGGTTGCGCGTGGCTCCTCATCGGGTGGCAGGATCCCCAGCGCGGCAAAATCATTATGCATTTCGCCGATCATTCGATTGGTCAGGGTTTCGATGGTTTCGCCATTTTCATTGGCACGTTTGATGATCTTGTCATCGATGTCCGTAATATTACGCACATAGTTCAGCTCATAACCGAGGTAGCGCAGATAGCGCGACACTACATCAAACGCCACGAACGTCCGCCCATGACCAATGTGACAGAGGTCATACACCGTGATGCCGCAAACATACATCCCGATTTTACCGGCATGAATGGGTCTGAATTCCTCTTTCTGTCGACTCAGGGTGTTATAAATCTTAAGCATTGAACGGTTCCGTTTTCGCGTGTGGTTGATACTTTTAACTAGCCAGACATTGTGCCGTATTTTTATCGCTCGCGCGACGCAAAGCAAGCCAACTGCGCCGCGCTGCTGACGCGTCATCGGAAATTATGATATAAGAACCATCGACTAAAAGGGGTACGCCAATTAACAGAGCGGCCTCAGCTACTGATCACAACCTTTACAGGACAACAAAAATGGTAACTTTCCAGACGAACCATGGCGATATCGTAATCAAAACTTTCGATGATAAAGCGCCGGCCACCGTACAGAACTTCCTGGATTACTGCCGTGAAGGTTTTTACGACAACACCATTTTCCACCGTGTCATCAACGGCTTTATGATCCAGGGCGGCGGTTTCGAACCGGGCATGAAGCAGAAAGAAACCAAAGCTGAAATCAAAAACGAAGCGAATAACGGTCTGAAAAACACCAAAGGTACGCTGGCTATGGCACGTACCTCTGCGCCGCACTCTGCGACCGCACAGTTCTTCATCAACGTGGCTGACAACGACTTCCTGAACTTCCGTGATGAAAGCGTTCAGGGCTGGGGCTACTGCGTGTTTGCTGAAGTGGTTGAAGGCATGGATGTGGTTGAGAAGATTAAAGCGGTTTCAACCGGCCGCAGCGGCATGCATCAGGATGTGCCAAAGGATGACGTTGTTATCCAGAAAGTGACCGTCAGCGAGTAATGTCGCGCACCCTGTTTATCGCAGATCTCCATCTGTGTCAGGAAGAACCGGCGATTACCGCCGGTTTTCTGCATTTTTTAGCGCGCGAAGCGCCCCACTGTGACGCGCTCTATATTCTTGGCGATCTGTTTGAAGCCTGGATAGGCGATGACGATCCCAATCCGCTGCATCAGCAGGTTGCCGATGCCCTGGGTGCCCTGCCGGTGCCGGTTTACTTTATCCATGGCAATCGCGATTTCCTGCTGGGTCGCCACTTTGCACGCGCCAGCAACATGACGCTGCTGCCGGAAGAGCAGGTGTTAACGCTCTATGGTCAGCGCGTGCTGATCATGCACGGTGATACGCTCTGCACAGACGATATAGGTTATCTGCGCTTTCGCGCCAGAGTGCACAATCCCTGGATCCAGCGGCTCTTTCTGGCGCTGCCATTGCGGATCCGCAAGCGGATTGCTGCGCGGATGCGGGCCGACAGTAAGCAGGCCAACCAGCACAAATCACAGAGCATTATGGATGTGAACCCGGATGCGGTCATTTCTGCCCTGCTGCGCCAGCAGGTAGCGCTGTTAATTCACGGCCACACTCACCGCCCGGCGATTCATACGCTGGAGGTGCAGGGAGAAACGGCACAGCGTGCAGTACTGGGTGCCTGGCATGAGCGGGGTTCCATGATTCAGCTCGACGCCAGCGGCATTCAGCTCATCGAATTTGACTTCTGATCTGCCGTTAAACCGACGGCATTAAGCGCGACGCAACCGTTTTCCTTCCGCCGCTGTCATGTTATTCTCTGTGCCCTTCAAAACCTGTCCGCCCGGCCAGGTCTGTTTGTTCATCCACAGGAGTTGACCGCATGTCATCCAACGCCCCGGCTCGCATCGCCATTGTTATGGGTTCCAGAAGTGACTGGGCCACCATGCAGTTCGCCGCTGACATTCTTACCAGCCTGGACGTCCCTTTTCATGTTGAAGTGGTCTCTGCGCACCGCACCCCGGATAAACTGTTCAGCTTCGCCGAAACCGCGGCGGACAACGGTTATCAGGTGATTATCGCAGGCGCGGGTGGTGCAGCCCATCTGCCGGGAATGCTGGCAGCCAAGACTCTGGTGCCGGTGCTGGGTGTACCGGTGCAGAGCGCGGCGCTGAGCGGCGTGGATAGCCTCTACTCGATCGTGCAGATGCCGCGCGGTATTCCGGTCGGCACGCTGGCAATCGGTAAAGCCGGGGCTGCCAATGCCGCCCTGCTGGCGGCGCAGATTCTGGCTCTGCATGACAGTGCGCTGGCGTCACGTCTCGACGCCTGGCGTCAGAGCCAGACCGATGAGGTGCTTAACCATCCCGATCCACGGGAGGAGGCATGAAGCCGGTTTGTGTACTGGGCAACGGTCAGTTAGGCCGTATGCTGCGCCAGGCGGGGGAACCTCTGGGGATTGCCGTTCATCCGGTGGGTCTGGACGCCGATCCTGCGGCCCTGCCGATCGCCGACAGCGTGATCACAGCGGAAATCGAACGCTGGCCGGAGACCGCGCTGACGCGTGAACTGGCCCGCCATCCGGCCTTTGTTAACCGCGATATTTTTCCGCGTCTGGCCGATCGCCTGACGCAGAAGCAGCTGCTGGACGAGCTTGGCCTGGCCACCGCGCCCTGGCAGTTGCTGGCGGATAAAAGCGAATGGCCCGCGGTGTTTGCCACGCTGGGCGAGCTGGCGATTGTGAAAAGCCGCACTGGCGGTTACGACGGACGCGGTCAGTGGCGTCTGCGCGCCGCGGATACACACCAGCTGCCGGATGCCTGCTACGGCGAATGCATCGTTGAACAGGGCATCAACTTTTCGGGTGAAGTCTCGCTGGTAGGCGCGCGCGGTCACGATGGCAACGTGGTGTTTTATCCGCTGACGCATAACCTGCATCAGGAGGGCATTCTGCGCACCAGCGTCGCCCTGCCCCAGGCAGATCGGGCACAGCAGCAGCAGGCCGAAGCGATGCTGAGCGCGATTATGCAGGCGCTGAACTATGTTGGCGTGATGGCGATGGAGTGCTTTGTCACGCCTGACGGCCTGCTGATCAATGAGCTGGCGCCGCGTGTCCATAACAGCGGCCACTGGACGCAGAATGGGGCCTCGATCAGCCAGTTTGAGCTGCATCTGCGCGCCATTCTCAGCCTGCCGTTGCCGCAGCCGGTGGTCTTTGCGCCGTCGGCGATGGTCAACCTGATTGGCACCGATGTGAATCTCAGCTGGCTGCAGCAGCCGCTGGTGCATCTGCACTGGTATGACAAAGAGGTGCGTCCGGGCCGAAAGGTAGGCCATCTCAATCTGACCGACAGCGACACAGAGCGGCTTAAGGCGGCGCTGCAGGCGCTGGTGCCGCAACTGCCCGCAGAGTATGCCAGCGGAATCGCATGGGCGGTTGAGACGCTGTAAGCTCCCACACTCAGGCCTGATGATGGCTTAAGGGCAGCCAAAAAGCACAGCGCGATGGAGCCGTTACCTGTCAGTCACAGGAAGACGCGGGTAACGGAAAACGATCGCAAAGACGGCCTCCCTGCCAGCCCGGCAGAGATGATTGTGCACCTCATCCCTGAGGTGCGCCCGCGAAGGGCCAGCGCGTTGCACTGTTCAGAAACGCGCCCGGCGTTTTGCATCGTTCAGAAACGCGCCCGGCGTTTTACCCCTGGTGCGTGACGCCCTGCTCTCTGTTTCCCGTTATCCGCTTGCGGATAACGGGTGCGTTCCGGAGGACGACCGGATGCTGGCTATATGCAGTCCGGATGAGGCTTAAATCCGGCTATCCCTTACGCCGCATCGAACTTCCTGAACAGTGCCTTCCCTTTCAGTAACCGGATTCCCAGCCAGCCACCACAGAGTGACAACAGCAGTGCGCCACACAACGGCAGCGCCAGCCAGAGCGTCCAGTCAGGCTGCCAGGGGAAATCAAAGATTCGGGTCTGCAATCCCCACAGCGCCGCCTCTGCCCCCATCGCCGCCGCCACACCGGAAACCACACCGAGCAGGGCAAATTCACACCACAGCGTTGTGCGCAGCAGGCGCTTACCGGCCCCCAGCGTGCGGCAGACAACCAGCTCCTGCCGGCGCTGACGCATCCCGACCTGAACCTGCGCCAGCAGCAGCAGCAGACCGCAGGCGGTGACCAGCACCACCATGATCTCCAGCGCCTGACTGACCTGCGTCAGTACCTGCCCGATCTGCCGCATAATACTGCCGATATCCAGCAGACTTAGCGTCGGAAAGGCGCGATTCAGTTGGGCCAGCAGCGCCGGATCGGCCGCCATGCGGAAGCTGGTAAGCCAGGTCTGCGGCTGGCTGTCCAGCGCCCCCGGCGGGAAAATAAAGAAGAAGTTCGGCTTCAGGCTCTCCCAGTCCACTTTACGCAGGCTGGAGATGCGGGCGCTGAAAGTCTGCGTATCACCTTCAAACGTCAGCGTATCACCGAGCTTCACGCCCAGACGCTCTGCCAGTTCCACCTCCATTGACACTTCTCCTGCACCTGGCGGCCAGTGACCCGCCACCAGCGGATTGTGATCCGGACGCCTGGCCAGTGCGGTCAGGTTAAGTTCGCGATTCAGGGCATTATCCCGCGTAGGATCGGCCGGTTTACCGTTAAGCTCACTGAGCCGTACTCGGGCAATCGGGTAGAAGGTTTCGGGCTTAATCTGGTGCGCCTGCAGGAAATCCCGCACCTGCGGCACCTGATCTGCAGTGATGTTCAGCAGGAAGAAGTTCGGACTGTCGGCCGGTAACTGCTGCTGCCAGCGATCCAGCAGATCGCCCCGCATCACCAGCAGCAGGGCCAGCAGCATAAACGAGAGCGAAAAGGCCGCGAGCTGGCTCAGCGTCATGCCGGGCTGGCGCAGCAACCGGTTGATTGCCAGCCGCAGGGCCAGCCTGCGCACCACCAGCCGTCGCAGTAACAGCAACGCGCCCCAGCCAGTGATGGCCAGTAAGCCCGCCAGCACCACCACACCCGCCAGCAGCGCCCAGAGCATTTTACTGCCGCCCACCAGCAGGGCTAACAGCGCGATGACAACCGCGGCCATCACCGGCATATAAAACTTCAGCGGCCAGAGGCGGGCAACCGCATCGCGCCGCAGCACCCGCAACGGCTGTGTCGCCAGCAGCAGGCGATAGGGGCGCAGTCCTACCAGCAGTGAAATCACAAACAGCGAGCCCAGGGCCCAGACCCACGGCCAGAGGCTGGCCGCCGGTAAGCTGGCGGGCAGTACCGGTTTCAGCATCGTCATCAGGACTGCCTCCACGCCCTGTCCGACCAGGCCGCCGGCTATCGCCGCCAGCAGCAGCACCGCCAGCCACTGACCGATGATCAGTCGCTGCAGCGCGCCGTGCGTCGCGCCCAGAGTTTTCAGTACCGCCACCAGATCGTAGCGGCTACGGCAGTAGTGACTCATGGCGACCGCCACGGCCGCAATCGCCAGCATCAGCGTCAGCAAAGCCGACAGCAGCAGGAACTGCTGCGCACGCTGCATCGAACGCCCCAGCGCATCCTCTGAGTTCTCTGTGCTGATCCAGCGCTGATCTGCCCTGATCTGCGGTTCAATCCAGCGATCATAGCGGGCCAGCTGATCGGGTTCGCCGGCAAATTTGTAGCGCCAGGTGAGTCGACTGCCCGGCTGAATCGCCCCGGTTTTCGCGGCATCGACCTGGTTGATCAGCAGACGCGGCGCCATCTCAAAGGGGTTAAAGCCGCCATCCGGCTCCTGGATCACCTCGCCGCTGATGCGCAGTTGGGTGTCTCCGACCTCCAGCATATCGCCCACTTTCAGATTCAGCAGCGCCATCAGCCGGGGTGCAGCCAGGGCGGTCCCCGCCTGCGGCCTCAGACCCGGCGGCTGAGTCTGCAGCGTGCCAAACATCGGGTAAGCGTCATCCACCGCCTTGACGGAGGCGAGCTGCGGCGACTGACCGGCAAAGGTCATGGTCATAAAAGTCAGCTGACGACTCACCGTCAGGCCGGTTTCGCGCGCTTTCGCCAGCCAGGCTTCCGGCGCAGCCGCACTACTGCGCAGCGTGCGGTCGCCCGCCATAAAATCACGGCTTTGCTGATTCAGTCCTTTTTCCATGCGATCGCTGATCGACCCCAGCGCCAGGATGCAGGCGACCGCCAGCGTCAGGGCCAGCCAGACAATCAGCAACGAAGGCGACCGCCACTCCCGCCAGAACCAGCGCCAGATCATTGCTCCTCCCACAGTTTGCCATCACGCAGCCGCAGGCGACGGTCGCAGCGCGCCGCCAGTTGCTCATCGTGCGTTACCAGAATCAGGGTCGTGGCGAAGTCGCGGTTCAGGGAAAACAGCAGATCGGCAATGCGGTCACCGGTTTTGCGATCGAGATTGCCGGTCGGTTCATCAGCAAACAGCAGGCCCGGACGGCCACTGAAGGCGCGGGCCAGTGCGACCCGCTGCTGCTCGCCGCCTGAAAGCTGCGCGGGCAGATGGTGCAGACGTTCACCCAGTCCGAGCAGCGTCAGCAGCTCGCGCGCCTGTTCCCGGCTCTGACGATCGCTGTCACCCCGCAGCAGTGCAGGCAGCTGCACGTTCTCCTGCGCATTCAGGGTGGGCACCAGCATAAAAGACTGAAATACAAAACCGACCTGTTTAGCACGCAGGGCCGCGCGCTGCTCTTCATTCATCCGATGCAGCGGCTGCCCCAGCAGATGAACTTCACCGCTGCTGCCGTCGTCCAGACCCGCCAGGATGCCCAGCAGAGTAGACTTGCCGGAACCGGACTCGCCAATCAGTGCAATGGTCTCGGCTGGTTTGACAACCAACTCAACTCCGGTAAGGATGGTTAACTGATGCTCTCCCTGACCGACGGACTTAGTAAGATGATGAACTTCAACAATGTTTTCCGCTGGCATTATCCTTTCCTGTTATTGATTCTTCTGCTGGTGTCGCGTCTCGCGGCTGCCGATACGCTGATGGTGCTGGGTGACAGCCTGAGCGCAGGCTATCGCATGTCTGCCACGGCGGCCTGGCCCAGCCTGCTGGATAAACAGTGGCAGCAGAAACCGAAAGTCATCAACGCCAGCATCAGCGGTGATACGGCCGCACAGGGGCTGGCGCGTCTGCCCGCCCTATTAAAACAGCATCAGCCCCAGTGGGTGTTAATCGAACTGGGCGGTAATGATGGTCTGCGCGGCTTTCCGCCCGATACCATTGCGCAGACGCTGAGCAAGGCTATCGACGATATCAAAGCCGCCGATGCCAAACCGCTGCTGATGCAGATCCGTCTGCCCGCTAACTATGGCCGCCGCTACACCGAGGCGTTCAGCCGTATCTATCCCGGCTTAGCGCAGCAGCACAACATTCCTCTGGTCCCCTTCTTTATGGAGCAGGTCTACCTGAAACCCGAGTGGATGCAGCAGGATGGCATTCATCCTAATCCGGATGCCCAGCCGTTTATCGCCGGGTTGATGGCAAAAGAACTGGCTCCCTTAGTTAAGCAGCCATAGTGCGCCTGGATGCGCAAAAAGGGTAAAGAAATGCAAAAAACCATTCTCATTACAGGTTGTTCCAGCGGAATTGGCCTGGTTGCCGCGCAGGATTTGCTGACGCGGGGGTATCGGGTCATCGCCGCCTGCCGCAAAGCGGACGATGTCCAGCGCATGAACACGCTGGGCTTTACGGGCTTACAGCTGGATCTGGACGATCCGCAGAGCGTGGATCAGGCGGCAGATACCGTGCTTGCGCTCTGCGACAACCGTCTGGCGGCGCTATTTAACAACGCCGGGTTTGGCCTTTATGGCCCGCTGCGGACACTTTCACGCCAGCAGCTTGAACAGCAGTTTTCCAGCAACTTCTTTGGCGTACATCAGCTGACCCTGCGGCTTTTACCGGCCCTGCAGGCCAGTGGCGATGGCCGCATTATTAACACCAGTTCCGTACTGGGCCTGATTTCGACGCCGGGTCGGGGCGCCTATGCCGCCAGTAAGTATGCGCTGGAGGCCTGGAGCGATGCGCTACGGCTTGAGGTACGCAGCAGCGGGATTCGGGTCAGCCTGATTGAGCCCGGCCCGATCCAGACCCGCTTTACCGACAACGTGACCCAGGGTGAACAGCATAATCCGGTGCGCAATCCCGGCATCGCGGCGCGCTTTACCCTGCCACCAGAGGCTATTCTGCCTAAACTGCGTCACGCACTCGAGAGTCATCATCCGCGTTTACGCTATCCGGTGACCGTGGTCGCACACGTCATGAGCCTGCTGAAGAGGTTACTGCCGGGCTGGATGCTGGATCGCATTTTGCGCAACCACTGATTCACCAGGTGTAATTGCGCTTGAAGCCGGGCCAGTTGGCCCCATATCCTTAGAACACTTTTTGCAAAGAGACTTATTCATGTCACCACATGCTTCGATCGTCGACATCAACGAATCTAACCTGCAGCAGACCCTTGAGCAGTCGATGCAGCTGCCGGTGCTGTTCTACTTCTGGTCTGAGCGCAGCCAGCACTGTCTGGAGCTGACGCCGGTGCTGGAGCGCCTGGCGCAGGAGTACGCGGGACAGTTTATTCTTGCAAAACTGGATTGCGACAGAGAGCAGCGGGTGGCAGCACAGTTTGGTCTGCGTTCCATTCCGACCGTCTATCTGTTCCAGGATGGCCAGCCGGTTGACGGCTTCCAGGGGCCGCAGCCGGAAGAGGCGATCCGCGCCCTGCTGGAAAAAGTCCTGCCGCGTGAAGAAGAGCTGAAGGCACAGCAGGCGATGCTGCTGATGCAGGATGGTAAACCGCTGGAGGCACTGCCGCTGCTGAAAGAGGCATGGCAGCTGAGCAATCAGTCCAGCGAGATTGGTTTCCTGCTGGCTGAGGTGCTGATTACGCTGAGCCGCAGCGATGAAGCGGAAGCGGTACTGAAGGTGGTCCCGCTTCAGGATCAGGATACCCGCTATCAGAGCCTGATGGCGCAGATCGACCTGCTGAAGCAGGCCGCGGACACGCCAGAGATTCAGCAGCTGCAATCGGAACTGGAGGCCGACCCGACTAACGCCGGGCTGGCTGCTAAACTCTCGTTACAGCTGCATCAGGTTGGCCGGAACGAAGAGGCCCTGGAGCTGCTGTTCAGCTTCCTGAAATCCGATCTCAATGCCGCTGATGGCCAGGCGCGTAAAATGCTGCAGGAGATTCTGGCGGCGCTGGGAACCGGCGATGCACTGGCCGCCCGTTATCGTCGTCAGCTCTACTCCCTGCTCTACTAACCGGCATCACCACGGGCCGAAGCGACTCGGCCCGTCACTCTGACAATGTGGAGGTTATATGATCACCGTAATTCCTGCCCTGATTATTCTGGCGCTGGTGGCTGTCTGGGCGACCGTTAAAATTGTGCCGCAGGGCTTTCAGTGGACGGTTGAGCGTTTTGGCCGTTACACCCGTACTCTGTCGCCAGGGTTAAGCCTGGTGATCCCGTTCATGGATCGTGTCGGTCGTAAGATCAATATGATGGAACAGGTACTGGATATCCCCTCTCAGGAGATCATCTCCAAAGATAATGCCAATGTAACCATCGATGCGGTCTGCTTTATTCAGGTCGTTGACCCGGCGCGCGCCGCCTATGAGGTCAGCAACCTTGAACAGGCGATTCTGAATCTCACCATGACCAATATGCGCACCGTGCTGGGCAGCATGGAGCTGGATGAAATGCTCTCTCAGCGCGACAGCATCAATACCCGTCTGCTGCATATCGTGGATGAGGCGACCAACCCCTGGGGCGTCAAGATCACCCGCATCGAGATCCGCGACGTACGTCCGCCGCAGGAGCTGGTAGGGGCAATGAATGCGCAGATGAAAGCGGAGCGAACCAAGCGCGCCGATATTCTGACGGCCGAAGGGGTACGCCAGGCGGCGATCCTGCGGGCAGAAGGAGATAAGCAATCGCAAATCCTCAAGGCCGAAGGTGAACGAACCTCGGCGTTCCTGCAGGCAGAAGCGCGTGAGCGTCAGGCGGAGGCGGAAGCGAATGCAACCAAAATGGTTTCGGAAGCGATCGCCGCGGGTGATATTCAGGCCATCAACTATTTCGTGGCGCAGAAATACACCGATGCGCTGCAGAAGATCGGTGAGGCCAACAACAGCAAAGTGGTGATGATGCCGCTGGAGGCAAGCAGTCTGCTCGGTTCGATTGCGGGCATTGGTGAACTGCTTAAAGAATCGCGCACTGAGACGACACGCTGATGCTGGCCGGGATTGTTGCGCATCCACACTGGTTCTGGCTGACGCTGGGGGGATTACTGCTGGCAGCGGAGATGCTGGGCACCAGCGGTTACCTTCTGTGGAGCGGGCTGGCCGCACTCATCGTCGGCATCATTGAGTGGGTTGTACCGCTAAGCTGGACAACTCAGGGCTTGTTGTTTGCCGTGCTGACGCTGCTCTGCGTTTTCCTGTGGTATCGCTGGATGCGCCAGCGTGAAACGCATCAGCCGCCTGCGGCCCTGAACGCACGTGGCAGGCAGATGATCGGCCTGCAGCTGACGCTGGAGCACGCACTGCAAAACCGCACCGGCCATGTGCGCATCGGGGACAGCAGCTGGCGGGTGGAGGCAGATCAGGATTTGCCAGCGGGCACACCGGTCGTGGTGGTGGGCATAGAGGGGATCACCCTGCGTATTCAGCCACGCTGATGGCCGCAACCGGCCAGATTTTTGATGATGGGACACTCGGCTCCCTCATCGCCCGGACAGGCTTCTGCCAGCGCCAGCAGTCGCGCCCGCATCGCATGAAGCTCTTCGATATGCGCCGCGATTTCGTCCGCTTTCTGCAGCGTCCGGGCTTTGACATCCGCGCTGTGGCGCGACGGATTATTAAACAGCGCCACCAGCTCGCGGCACTCATCCAGCGTGAAGCCGACCTGCCGCGCCTGCCGCAGCAGGTTCAGCTCATCGAGATGATGCGCATTGTAGCTACGGTAGCCATTTTCACTGCGTAACGGCGGGGTGACGACCCCCTTCTCTTCGTAAAAACGGATAGCCTTGCTGGTCAGTCCGGTCTTTTTCGCCACATCGCTGATGTTCATTCGGGTCCCCTTGACCTTCCCCTTGATGGAAGGTTTATGCTTAAGCATGAATCGAAACTGGCCTGCGGGTCAAATCTGTTAACCAGGGAGTTGATGATGTCACATACCCTTTCACTGTCACTTGATGGCCTCTCCTGTGGACACTGCGTCAAACGTGTCAAAGAGGCACTGGAACAGCGCGACGATGTTGATCACGCCGATGTCACTCAGCAGGAGGCGCATGTCTCCGGTCGGGCGGACGCCGCTGCGCTGATCGCAACTATCGAACAGGCGGGTTATCACGCCACGCTGAAACCGGCGGCTTCCCCAAAGCCTGAACCGTTGACAGCATCGGAGCCGCCGCCGGAGGCGCTGACAACGGAGTCCACTTCTTATCCGGCAAAAAACACAGAGTCCACTCGCATGCTGCTGATTGAGGGCATGAGCTGCGCCAGCTGCGTCAGTCGGGTAGAGAAGGCGCTGCAGCAGGTCCCGGGAGTCAGCCAGGCGCGGGTCAATCTTGGCGAACGCAGTGCGCTGGTGCTGGGGGATGCTGACCCGCAGCAGCTGGTAGCAGCCGTCGATGCCGCGGGGTATGGTGCAGAGGTCGTGGACAACGAACAGGAGCGCCGTGAAAAACAGCAGCACAGCGCCCGCAGCGCGATGCGCCGGTTCAGCTGGCAGGCTGGGGTCGCATTGGCGTTCGGCGTGCCGCTGATGATCTGGGGCATGGTGGGCGACAACATGATGCTCACTGAAGATAACCAGGGCCTCTGGCGCGCGCTGAGCGTGCTGACCCTGCTGATCATGGTGCTTACCGGCAGCCATTTCTATCGCAGCGCCTGGCGCAGTCTGCGCAATGGCAGCGCCACCATGGATACGCTGGTGGCCCTCGGTACAGGCGCCGCCTGGATCTACTCATTCAGCGTGGTGCTGTGGCCTGACTTTTTCCCGCTTCAGGCACGCCATCTCTACTTCGAAGCCAGTGTGATGATTCTGGGTCTGATCAATCTGGGGCACGCCCTTGAGCAGCGCGCACGTCAGCGATCGTCTGAGGCGCTGGAGCGGCTGCTGGATCTGACGCCCGCCCAGGCACGTCTGGTGGATCCTGAAGGTGACCGGCTGATCCCGGTCAGCGCGGTCGAATCCGGCATGACGCTGCGCCTGGTTACCGGCGACCGGGTACCGGTCGATGGCGAAATCAGCGCCGGTGAAGCCTGGCTTGATGAAGCGATGCTGACCGGCGAAGCGGTGCCCCAGACCAAAAGCGCAGGCGCGCAGGTTTTTGCTGGCACCCTGGTGCAGGATGGGTCAGTCACCTTTATTGCCCGGGCCACCGGCAATGACACGACCCTGTCGCGAATTATCCGACTGGTGCGTCAGGCGCAAAGCAGTAAACCGGATGTGGGGCGTCTGGCTGACCGCATCTCCGCCATTTTCGTTCCCGTTGTGGTGCTGATCGCCCTGCTGAGCGGTGCGATCTGGTATCTGTTCGGGCCACAGCCGCAGATCGCCTACATGCTGGTGATTGCCACAACCGTACTGATTATCGCCTGCCCCTGCGCACTGGGCCTGGCGACCCCCATGTCGATTATTGCCGGTGTGGGCCGCGCGGCCGAGCTGGGCGTGCTGGTACGCGATGCAGACGCCCTGCAACGCGCCAGTGAAATCGACACCCTGGTCTTTGATAAAACCGGCACGCTGACCGCGGGCACACCGCAGGTCAGTGACGTGCTGACCTGGGACGGGGCCAGCCGCGAAGCCGTGCTGGAGATGGCCGCGGCGCTGGAGCTGACCTCGGGTCATCCGCTGGCGAAAGCCATTGTGGATGAAGCGAAACTGACCCGCACTCCTGAATTAACGCAATTTCGTACAATACGCGGCAAAGGGGTCAGCGGTACGCTCGATGGCAGAACGCTGCTGCTGGGCAACGCTGCCCTGTTGCAGGAGAATGGCGTGGATTGCCGGGCGGCAGACGCAGAGATAGCGCGCCTGACGCAACAGGGTGCCACACCGGTCTTACTGGCCGTGCAGGGTCAGCTCACTGGCCTGATTGCGTTGCGCGATGCGCTGCGACCGGAGAGCGTTGCGGCGCTGAAACGCCTGCATCAGCAGGGTCATCGCCTGATGATGCTGACCGGCGATCATGAGAAGACCGCGCGTGCCATTGCTGACGAAGCCGGAATCGATGAGGTGATTGCGGGGGTACTGCCGGAAGGCAAAGCCGAGGCTATCGCACAGTTACAGCAGCAGGGACATCGCGTTGCAATGGTAGGCGACGGCATTAACGATGCACCTGCGCTGGCGCAGGCCGATGTAGGCATTGCGATGGGCGGCGGTAGTGATGTGGCGATTGAAACGGCGGGCATTACGCTGATGCGCGCCGATCTCAACGGCGTAGCGGATGCGTTAGCGCTCTCTTCAGCCACGCTGCGCAATATCCGGCAGAATCTGTTTGGCGCATTTATTTATAACAGCATCGGCATTCCGGTCGCGGCCGGTGTGCTTTATCCGCTGACCGGCACCCTGCTCAGCCCGATTGTGGCAGGAGCGGCGATGGCGCTCTCCTCTATCACTGTGGTCAGCAATGCCAACCGGCTGCTGCGCTACCGGCCGCCACGCCCGTAATCCCGTTTCAGCGCTGTTTTTCACGCGCTGAAGTCGCTAGCATGGGGTTTTGAATCGCTAAGGAACGGGAATGTCAGGCAACATTTGGCGCTCACTGCGCAGCTTTATCAGCCCGCTTTTTCCCGCCAGTTATGGCTGGCCTGCGATGGATGTCCGGCTGGGTGACCGTTATCTGCACCTGGTCGGCAGCATCCACATGGGCACGCGCGATATGCAGCCGCTGCCCGCCCGCCTGCTGCGTCAGCTACAGCAGGCAGATGCGCTGATTGTGGAAGCCGATATTACTCAGGGCGGCTCACCCTTTGATCATCGCGGCGATCGTCCGGCCCTCTCCACCCGCCTGGAGAGTCACGCAATGGATACCCTGATCGCGCTGTGTCAGGAGATGAACCTCAGCCTGAGCCTGTTTGACCATCTGCCAGCCTGGCAGATTGCGCTGATGCTGCAGGCTCAGCAGGCTCAGATGCTGGGATTGCGCCCGGATTACGGCATTGATTATCAACTTTTGCAGGCGGCTAAGGGGCTGAACAAGCCGGTAATTGAACTGGAAGGGGCCGATGCACAGATCGCCCTGCTGACCGCACTGCCGGATGATGGCATGGCACTGTTGCAGGATACGCTGCAGCATTGGCATACCAACGCACGACTGCTGCAGATGATGGTAAGCTGGTGGATGGATACGCCGCCACGCCAGCCTGACATCACCCTGCCGGTCACCTTCAGCCAGGCCCTGAATGAGACGCTGATCGGACAGCGTAATGCGCAGTGGTGTCACCGGCTACAGGCGCTGGCGGCGGGAAACTATGTGGTAGCGGTCGGTGCCCTGCACCTTTATGGCCAGGATAATCTGCCAGAGATGCTGAAGCGGCCCTGAAAAAAAGAGAGCCGATAATATTATCGGCCCATCAAAGAGGAAGTTGTTTATGATTCTGGTTATCGCTCAGCAATCGGATTGCTGGCGCGCGGCCAATTTTCACTCAAAGCACAAACTTTCGCCACCTTTTTCCCCTGCTTATGCGTAATAAGATTTTTCTGAGTAAGGAACCTGTATGACGCCCGCCATAAAATTGCTGGAAAAACAGAAGGTCAGCTTCACGCTTCACCCTTATGAGCATGACAGCAGCGAAACCCACTTTGGTGATGAAGCGGTCCGGAAACTGAATCTGGACGCGCGTCAGGTATTTAAAACGCTGCTGGTGGCGCTGAATGGTGAGGCGAAACAGCTGGCCGTCGCGGTGACGCCAGTGCCGACACAACTGGATCTGAAAAAGGTGGCCAAAGCATTAGGTGCAAAAAAAGCTGAGATGGCCGATCCGCAGCTGGCACAGCGGGTGACAGGCTATCTGGTGGGCGGAATCAGTCCGCTCGGTCAGAAAAAACGGCTGCCCACAGTTATCGACCATTCCGCCCGCGACTTCGACGCCATGTTTATCTCTGGCGGCAAACGCGGGCTGGATATTGAACTGGCACCTGACGATCTGGCTAGCCTGCTGGATGCCCCGTTTGCTGATATCGCCCGCCACGACTAAACCCGGGGCTGAGCGCAGAGCTGATCGATCATCCAGCGCCCTGCCGGGCCGGGTGGCGTGCGTCGTGACCAGACGACCTCCACCGCGATATGCTGCGGCCAGCCCGGCATCGACAGCTCCTTCAGGACGCCATGCCCGAACTGTTTCACCAGCCAGCGTGGCAGAATCGTCCAGCCAAATCCCTGCTCCGCCATCTCCAGCAGCAGCAGATAGGTCGGCGCTGACCAGATACGTCCCGTCGGTGCGGGTTCAGCGGCCTCCACCCAGGTGTTTAACCGCAGATGCCGCACCTCTTCCAGCTCGCTTTCGCTGAGGGCGCTATGCCGGGCCAGCGGATGATCGCGATGTAAAAAGACCGCCATCTGCGCCTCAACCTGCAGGCGTGCCACCGCGATATCCACCGGCAGAACAGGCTGCGCGCGCACCACGCCCAGATGGACCCGCCCGGCCTGCAGCAGATCCAGCACATCACCATCCTCAGCAATCATGACCTCCAGCTCAATCTCCGGATAGCGGGCATCAAACTGCCTGAGCAGCTGTTCGTGATGATCGGTTTGCCAGAAGTCAGACATGGCAAAACTGAGGCGCGGCTCGACACCCTGCGACAGCCGTATGGCCAGGGCATCAAGCCGCTCGCTCGCCGACAGGATCTGCTGGATCTGTGGGATGACGCGACGCCCCTGCTCGGTGAGCATCGGCTGACGCCCTGCGCGGTCAAACAGCGCAAAGCCGAGATCGTCTTCCAGACTGGCGACCGCCGCGCTGATGGTGGACTGACTTTTACTCAGCGCACGTGCCGCTGCTGAGAAAGAGCCGCTCGCCACGGTCTGCATAAAGGCCTCAAGGGATTCTGGGGAGTAACGCATTTAATCCATCGCTTTTTCCGATAGGTAGTCATTTTATCTTAGCATTCCGGCATGCAAGAATGCGCCGCATTATTGAAGGAGAATGAATCATGCGTACCCGCTCACTGAAAGAACGTATTCTGCACGCTGTCTGTTTTGAAACGCTGGCGATTCTGACCGTGTCGCCGCTGGCGGCCTGGATTATGAATAAGCCCCTGTTTCAGATGGGATCGCTGGCGATTATACTGTCGACCGTTGCGATGCTCTGGAACATGATCTACAACAGCGGATTTGATCGTCTCTATGCGCCAGGCCAGAAACGCGGCACGGGCGTGCGCATAGTGCATGCGCTGGGATTCGAAGGCGGGTTTATCCTGATTGGCCTGCCGATTGCGGCCGCGATGCTGCACATCTCTTTGTGGCAGGCGCTGCTGGTGGAAATCGTCTTTTTCCTCTTCTTTCTGCCCTACACGATGCTCTACAACTGGATCTGGGACAAACTGCGCGAGCGCTGGATCAAGCGTCACCCCTGCCGGGCGTAACGAAAACGGGAGGCGCAGGCGCCTCCCGGTACGTTCAATGCGAGGCAGCCGTGTTATTTCCCCACGGCCAGATCCACGCCAGTATCATTTTGGGATAGTTGCGCTTACGCGCCTTTTCCGCCGCTTCATCCCTGGCCCGGATCTGTTCATCAGTCAGATGAACAATCTGTCCCTTCGGCTGATAATCGCTGGCTTTCACCGGTGAATGCGTCCTGATCCAGTCACGCAGGACCTGCGCATCAACGGCGCCGCTGTTGAGATACCCGGCATGATTGTCCAGTCGCGGATAGCCATCGCCGCCCGCCGCGTTGAAGCTGTTCGTCGCCATGCGATAGTGCTGCGCGTCGTCGATCGGCTTGCCGTTAATCGTGACGTTACTGACCTCTTTTCCATCAGCGGTCAGGCCGATGCCGGCAAACTGCGCGTAACCGCCTGAGTCAGGCTGAATGTTCGCGACCACTGCCAGATAGCGTTTAATTTCCGCACCGGTCAGGGTGACCGATACCACCTGATTACCAAATGGCTGAACCTGCAACAGATCACGCCAGTTCAGCGCGCCCGATTTCAGCGAGGTGCGAATACCGCCGCCGCTCATCACCGCAAAATCGGCTCGCGTGTGCGCCATCTGCGCACGCAGAATCAGCTGACCCAGGCTGGTCTGCTGAAAGCGAACCTGCTCTTTCTCGCCGCTGAAGCTGCCATCGGCGCTGCCAACACTCTCGCTTAGCTTCGCTTCTGCCCGTTTCTGGAATGGCATTAGCAGCTTCATCATGGCCGTATTCTTCGGGATCTCCGCCTGCCAGTTAAGCCAGGTTTCGCTGCCATCCGCATTTTTTACCCGATGCTTGAGGTTGACCGGCACCAGCTGATACGCCTCCAGCGCCACCTCACCATTGCGGAACGTGAAGTCACCCCGTCCGACATATTTGCCCCACTTGTCGGCCTGCATGATCCAGATCCCATTCTGCTTATCAGGCTGACATGGCTGGCCAGGCTGATAATTTTTTACGCTGACGTTCTCTTTTTCCATGCACACCGCGTCATGGGAATGCCCGCCGACGATCAGATTGATCGTGCCGGCCGGCAGGCTGCGCGCCAGGGTGACGTCATCGATGCCGTTGCTGCCATGCTGGCCATCGTCATAGTGGCCAAGATGCGTCAGCGCAACTATCACGTCCGGCTTCTCCGTTGCACGCAGCTCTTTCACCGCTTTCACAGCTTCAGCGACAGGATCGCGGAACTCAGTATCTTTCAGGCCAGCGGGATTAGCGAGTTTTGCCGTGTCCGGCGTAATCAGTCCGATGACCGCAATTTTCAGTCCGAGACGGTTGAAAACGGCCCACGGCTTAAACAGACGTTCACCGCTGCTTTTCTGATAAACGTTGGCGGCCAGCAACGGGAAGCGCGCCCACTTCTCCTGCTTGCGCAGAACCGCAATCGGTTTGTCGAACTCATGATTGCCCAGCGTCATGGCATCGTAACCAATCAGGTTCATCGCGCGAAAATCGGGTTCCGCATCCAGCTCATCAGATTCCGGTACGCCCGTATTCACATCACCGGCAGAGAGGATCAGGGCGCCCCCGCCTCTGGCCTGCACATCGTAGCGCATCGTATCCATCAGGGTTTTCTGCGCCGCCAGGCCATATTCGCCCTGCTCGCTGAACCAGAAATGGCCGTGCTCATCATTGGTGTGCAACAGGCTGAAGCGATAAGTGCGATCGGCCCCGGCGGCCTGTGACAACAGCGGCATCAGGACCATCAGTAGTGCCGCGCCCGCCCCTGTCCATTTTGATAACAACACTATGATTCTCCTTAATGACTGTCTGGCCCGATTTTCTGCCATTTTGCCCCACTGTGTCGCACATTCCCTTGCCGAACTCAAGGCCAACTCGCTTTCACTGTCCGGAAGTGACGACGCGTTTTTTCTCTGATGCGTTTTTTCGGCGCGTAATGACCAACGTCAGACCGCATCACAGCCCCTTATTTTCTGCGGCGTTTATCCGCGCAGGGCAGGACTTATTGTGTTAATCAATGGCTTACTTCAGCAAAACAGCAGCTGCCGGGTTTTATCCTTACGGTACAGCCATTTTTTGCCTCAACCGGTCATCTGCTGGGTATTTAGCAGGAATAATTGTTTATTTACCTGGCCCGGTTTAAACCGTCAAATCGGCCATCATTATGGATAATGCACTAAAACACCCCGTCGGTTGCACATATCAATTTTTTCACGATTTTTTTCAGCTATTCCCACAAATTACACAGCGAGAGAATAGATTTTGCATTAAACTCGCTTGTTACAAGCGGATACATTTGCACACAAGGAGACAGGCATGCATCACACCACCCCGTTGATCACCACCATTGTCGGAGCCCTGGTTCTGGCATTTCTCCTTGGAATGCTGGCGAATCGCCTGCGTATTTCGCCTCTGGTCGGCTATCTGATAGCGGGCGTGATGGCGGGCCCCTTTACCCCCGGCTTTGTTGCCGATACCAATCTGGCCCCTGAACTGGCAGAGCTGGGCGTTATCCTGCTGATGTTCGGTGTGGGTCTGCACTTCTCAATGAAAGATCTGATGTCGGTAAAGTCGATCGCCATTCCCGGTGCCATCGCACAGATTGCGGTCGCGACGTTACTGGGAATGGGCCTCTCATGGACGCTGGGCTGGTCGTGGATGACCGGACTGGTGTTTGGTCTCTGTCTCTCCACCGCCAGTACCGTAGTGTTGCTGCGCGCGTTAGAGGAGCGGCAGCTGATTGACAGCCAGCGCGGGCAGATTGCGATTGGCTGGCTGATTGTTGAAGATCTGGTGATGGTGCTGACGCTGGTACTGCTGCCAGCGATTGCCGGCATGATGGAACAGGGCAACGCCAGCGCCGGACTGCTGGCCTGGGACCTGCTGTGGACTATCGGAAAAGTCGCGGCCTTTATGGTGCTGATGATGGTGGTGGGACGCCGCGCTGTGCCCTGGATCCTCGCCCGCAGCGCCGCCACCGGTTCACGTGAGCTGTTTACGCTGGCGGTGCTGGCCCTGGCGCTGGGCATCGCCTTTGGCGCGGTAGAGTTCTTCGATGTCTCTTTTGCGCTGGGGGCATTCTTCGCCGGTATGGTGCTGAATGAGTCAGAGTTGAGCCAACGCGCCGCGCGCGATACCCTGCCCCTGCGCGACGCTTTTGCGGTACTTTTCTTCGTTTCGGTCGGCATGCTGTTCGACCCGGCCATTCTGGTGACGCAGCCGCTGGCCGTGCTGGGCGCGCTGGTGATTATTGTGGTCGGTAAATCCGTCGCCGCCTGGCTGCTGGTGTCGCTGCTTGGCCATTCCCGTCGTACTGCCCTGACCATCTCGGTCAGCCTGGCGCAGATTGGCGAGTTCGCCTTTATCCTCGCCGGTCTGGGTATCTCACTGGGCCTGCTGAGTGATGAGGGCCGTAACCTGGTGCTGGCCGCCGCCATCCTGTCGATTATGCTGAACCCGATCCTGTTTACCCTGCTGGAGCGATTCCTGACGAAAACCGAAAGCATGGAACAGCAGACTCTGGAAGAGGCGATCGAAGAGGAGAAGCAGATCCCGGTCGATTTCTGCAATCATGCGGTGATCGTGGGGTATGGCCGGGTGGGCAGCCTGATTGGTCAGAAACTGCTGGAGGCGAATGTCCCGCTGGTGGTGGTGGAAAACTCCCGGCCCCGGGTCGAAGCACTGCGCGAACAGGGTATCCGGGCGGTACTGGGAAATGCCGCCCGCGCGGAAACCATAGAGCTGGCACGGCTCGACTGCGCACGCTGGCTGCTGCTGACGATCCCGAATGGCTATGAGGCGGGTGAAGTGGTTACTGCCGCGCGGGAAAAACATCCTGATATCGAGATTATCGCCCGGGCTCACTATGACGACGAAGTGGAGTACATCATGGAACGGGGAGCCTCACGCGTGGTGATGGGTGAGCGTGAGATCGCCAGCAGTATGCTACAGATTCTGCAGGATGAGATGACGCAGGGCGAAGATTTACAGCCCTGCGATGTGGTGCGCTGATCCCTGTTTAGCCGTATGGCAGGCGCCGACGCCCTCTTCGGGCCCTTCTGTTGAGAAGGGCCTTTTTTATGCCCGGCAGGGCCTGCATTACCGATCCCAGTAAGACTCTTCCAGGCTGTCTTCCCGCTCTGGCAGGCCGCGGGTTAAACGCGGCGAGTGCTGGTTCAGCACCTGATAGCTGACACGGTTGGCATACTTACAGACCTGCGCCAGCGACGAGTAGGTCAGGTAAGGCCGCGCATGTTTGCTGGAGTTCGGCACATTCAGGCTGTGGTAGTTGTTGGCGGTAATATCATGCAGCAACGCTGCCAGCGCGCCATCTCCGGCGCCGTTGGTGTTCATGATCTTTTCCGGTCCGCCCATGTAAGGCGCGATGTGCGAGAAAACGCGCAGCGGCTGCTCACAATCCTGCTGGCGCATTACCCGACTGAACTCATACTGGTTGAACTCCGCAATCGCGCCAGGCAGCAGCGGATGGTTCGTTTTGCGTTTGAATTCCTCTTCGGTATAGCCCGCCATATAAAGCCCGATGGGACCGGCGGTGCACAACACCAGATCTACCCAGTCCAGCGCCATGTTGGACGCGAGCAGCGGATCGGCCTCGCCGGTCAGCGCCAGCGCCTCCTCTTCGTTCATCGCCACGATGCTGACGTGCTCTCGCAGGAAGTCGCGCCAGAACTGAGGATTGTCAGCAATGACATGCTTCGTGCCCAGCGTCAGGACGACCGGCACGTTGTGACGTTTGGCATACTCGATCGCCTTCAGCGTCGCCTGCGGCATCGGTTCACCCTCGGCACAACGCACCAGGTAAGAGGTCAGCACCAGCGCAGAGGCACCGGCAATCACGGCTTCCGGCACGTTATCCGGATGCAGCTGATTCATCTGGCCGGGACTGATCGCAAAGGTTCGCTCGCCATGATCGCCAATCAGCGTAAAGCAGCGGCCAATGGCACCATCCACGCCCTGCAGATAGTTAAGATCGACCCGGCTGGAGGTGTTACAGAGATAGCGATAGGCGTAACCGCCGATCTGGATGTTATTGCACATGACGCCCAGCAGCACCGACCGGTCATCAGCCAGGACCGAAAAGTTATGCAGCGTGTTACCGATAGTGCCACCGGCAAACTGATGCGTGATCAGCGCGTCGCGCATCAGCTCACTGTACAACGCTTCCGCGACATCATTATCGATTACCAGCGAGTGCCCGGCACTCAGGCCATAGCGGGCGAGAAAAGCGTCATCGACTCTGGCTTCAATATCAACCAGCGTCTGATCGATACCCACCACCCAGCTGCCTGTATCAGCATCGTGCTGAATAGGCTGTAACAGGGGGTCGCGTGCGCTGACAGGAAAGTAGTGCTTGGATTTGCGTTTGCCGGGAAATTTCATCAGGAGGTGCCGTCTGGAAAAACAGGCGGAGAATGATACCACACTCTCCGCCCTGGCTTTAACGGCGAGCGTTAACCAGTTGCTCCATCATGTCGATATGCGCCTCATCGGCGTTCAGCGCAGGGATATACTCAAATTTCTCTCCGCCGGCATGCATAAAGATTTCGCAGTTTTCACCGCTAATCTCTTCCAGCGTCTCCAGACAGTCTGAGGAGAAGCCCGGACTCATCACCTGCACATGCTTTATTCCTTTGCCCGGCAGACTCTCCATGGTTTTGTCGGTATAAGGCATCAGCCAGGGCTCACGGCCAAAGCGCGACTGGAAAGTCATCATGTACTGATCGTCGCGCAGCCCCAGGGCTTTGACCAGGGCCGCCGTCGTATCGGCGCAGCGCTGCGGGTAGTCGTCCCCTTCGTTGGCAAACCGCTGTGGAATACCGTGGAACGACAGGACCAGCAGGTCAGGCTGACCGTGCTTTTCAAAGGATCGCTCCACCGTCGCTTTCAGTGCAGCGATATAGGCCGGGTGTTCGGCATAATCACGAATGAACTGCACGTCGGGCAGCGATCGGTAGCCTCTGAAAACGGTTGTCAGACCATCCCACACTGCCGCCACGGTGGAGCAGGAGAATTGCGGATAGAGGGGCAGCACGATCAGGCGGGTCACGCCCTGCACCATCAGCTTATCGACCGCGCTTTTCAGACTGGGATTGCCATAGCTCATGCCCAGTTCGACAGGCATATCAACGCGCGCCGCCAGGGCATCACGCTGACGCTGGCTGTAGACCAGCAGCGGAGAACCGCCCTCCATCCAGACGGAGGCGTAGAGCTTCGATACGCGCGGCGAGCGAAACGGCAGAATCACAGTATTAAGCACCGGCCACCAGAGCCAGCGCGGCGCATCGACCACGCGCGGATCGCTTAAGAATTGTTTGAGATAGCGTTTAACTGCAGGTGTGGTTGGGGCGTCTGGCGTACCTAAATTAACCAGTAACACGCCGGGCTTATCTTGCCTCATTTGAGTTCCTTGATGACTACGGGGATGCGTGAAAACAGGGAAATTGTAGCGGAATTGGCAGGAGGTAAAAGCAATTACTGCAAAAGGGGCCGGTAATCCCGGCCCCTGAGTGCTTAGCCGAGGATCTTAGCCAGCTCGGCACTCACTTCGGTCACCTTACGGGTGCCGTCGATTTTGTGATAGGCAGTGTTACCCGCTTCCGCTTCTTTACTGTAGTAAGCAATCAGCGGCGCGGTCATCTGATGGTACTCCACCAGACGCTTGCGCACGGTCTCTTCCTGATCGTCTTTGCGGGTGGTCAGCTCTTCGCCGGTCACGTCATCTTTGCCTTCCACTTTCGGTGGATTAAAGGTGACATGATAGACGCGGCCAGATGGCGTGTGAACGCGACGGCCCACGATACGCTCAACGATCAGCTCATCCGGCACCGCAAACTCCAGCACGTGATCAACGGTGATCCCGGCTTCTTTCATTGCATCCGCCTGAGGAATGGTGCGTGGGAAACCGTCCAGCAGGAAACCCTTTTTGCAGTCTTCCTGGGTGATGCGCTCTTTAACCAGCGCAATCACCAGCTCATCGGTCACCAGTTTGCCAGCATCCATAATGGCTTTCGCCTGGTTGCCCAGCTCGCTGCCTGCTTTTACTGCTGCACGCAACATGTCGCCGGTGGAGATTTGCGGAATGCCGTACTTCTCCATGATGAATTGGGCCTGAGTCCCCTTACCTGCGCCCGGAGCTCCGAGCAGAATAATACGCATTGCGTAAATCCCCTTGCGAATCGCATTGATCTATCTTCGAAGCGGAAGAACATACCATTATGACCCGCGCATCACAAGGAAGCGCACGGATTGCGCAGGGCAATCAGAGGGGATTCAGCGGCCCGAACCGGGTCCGCCGGGTCTGCCCGCCATTTTTTCAGATTTACCGCCTGCACCGAGCAGCAACTGCAGCCGCCGGCTCAGATGATGCGTCATGTTCACGCTTTTTTTTCCGCTGCCACGCACGTTTGCATTGAGCTGTAGCCGGGACTGCTGCGGCCATTTCACCACATCGTCAGCATCGGAGAGCGTCGAAATCAGGGAAGCCGGCACGTTAAAACTGGCAAACGGCAGGCCGGGCTGATGACAGGAGTTCAGCGGCAGCGGGCTGGAGAGAGAGAGCGCATCGACGGTGGCAGCATTGTAAGGCCGCCACTGCGGATCGCTGAAGCGACGCAGGGCCGCCTGCGTCGCGGTCAGCGTCAGTCCCTGTTCAAACAGGCGCAGTTCGCTGCGTACCAGGGTACTGAAATCGTGGGTCCGTAACGCCACCAGCACCAGATCGCTGCAGATCTCCGCATGACGATCCAGCCGGGTGACAAACAGATGCGCCTCATCAATCAGCTTAGTATGCAGCACGCTGGCAAAACTTTCGCTTGCCTCCGTTACCCCCTGATTCTGGCAATCGCGCAGCGGACGAATCCGCCCATCAGGCAGTTCGACATGCGGCACCAGCATAATACTGCCCGCGATAAGCGGCACCGCAGGCAGAACATTGAGTTCGGTTACCGGATAGCGCGAGGCGTAACGCTGCTGGTTGCGCGCCTGCTCCTGCCGCAGAAACAGCTGAGAAAGGAATACTTTTGCCACATGCAGCGAAGGCGCAAAGAAGAGGTCGAACTGCTCCAGACTGTAAAAGCGTGAAAGCGCCAGACGTAATCGATGGCGCGCCTCTGCTGAAGTTTCAGAGGATAAAGGACCATGTGCCATGGGTGTCTCGCTTTGGTAAGTGTGCGACGTAAGCGCTGGTTAAGCGAGGCGGAATATCCGTAAAAAGTCACAGATATAAGGCTGAGTCAACCCGCCAGAATTTGCCCTGTAGAGTAGGTCAATGCGGCTGGACTTTAAAATGATATAAACTGACAATCCCTGTTAGTTTTTTGCACAGGGGTTAAGAATGAACGGTTTGCCGCCACTGAGAGCACTGCACTATTTTCACCAGGCGGCCTTACACTGCAGTTTTAGCGTAGCGGCGGTCCACCTGAATGTCACACACAGCGCCATCAGCCATCAGATTCGTCAGCTTGAGAGCTGGATGGGGAAACCGCTGTTCGTGCGCAGTAATGGCCGTGTCAGACTCACCTCACACGGCGATCAGCTGCTGTTAAGTTGTCAGCAGGCCTTCAGCGAATTACGCAGCTGCTGCGAGCAGATCCGGGCCAGTGTGCTTAAGCAGATCCGCATCTCCTGCCCCCCCAGTTTTTTATCCCAATGGCTCATCCCTCGTATTGCCACGTTTTATCAGCGCTATCCGGAGATCGAGGTTCACTTTCAGCCGCTGACAGCGGTCGCGCAGCTGCGCAGCGAGCATGTGGATGTGCTGATCCTGAGCCAGAGCGAACCACCTGAAGCCGACATTGACGCCACGCTGATCAGCGAGGAGGAGATGGGTCCACTCTGCGCGCCACACTTTGCCTCACAGCTGCGGGCAGGCAGGGATCTGGCAGTAATGCCTTTGCTGCATGCCGATACGCGGCGGCACGCCTGGTCAGACTGGGCAGAAAAAACAGGAAATCGCGGCCAGTTTGACGGCGGTCAGCATTTTGAAACGCTGACGCTGGGCATTCAGGCCGCGCGAAGTGGTCTTGGGATCCTGATGGCTCCGCGTCTGCTGGTGCGCCGGGAGCTGGAAGAGGGAACGCTGCTGGCCCCGTTAGGTTTTGTGCGTATGGAACGCGCCACCTGGATGATGACGAAGCAGAGCCGCCGTCACGACAGAGAGATCAGCCTGTTTCGCGCCTGGCTGCAGGATGCCGCGCAGCCATAAAAAAAGCCGGTGAATCTCACCGGCTTTTTAGCGTTATGCCGTCAGCAGCTGGTTCATGCGACGGATAAACTGGTTAGGATCGTCCAGCGTGCCGCGCTCTGCCAGCAGCGCCTGATCCAGCAGCAGCTCGATCCACTCGCCGAAGCGTGCTTCATCCTGGGTATCCGCAACGCGTTTCACCAGCGGGTGATCCGGGTTAATTTCAAACAGATACTTCACCTCCGGCACCTCCTGTCCGGCCGCCGCAAACAGCTTCGCCATCTGGGTGGTCATCTCGTTGGCATCGGTGGTCACGATGGCAGGCGTATCGGTCAGACGATGCGTCAGACGCACCTCTTTGACGCGCTCGCCCAGCAGATTTTTCACCCGCTCAACAAACGGCTCCAGCGCCTTTTCTGCCTCTTTCTGCTCGTCGGTCTCTTCGTCCGCCAGCTTGCTCAGCGATTCATCCGCCTTGCTGACTGACTGGAACGCTTTGCCGTCGAACTCGGTGAGATAGCTCATCATCCACTCGTCGATGCGATCGGAGAGCAGCAGGACTTCGATGCCTTTTTTGCGGAACAGCTCCAGATGCGGGCTGCTCTTCGCGGCGGCATAGCTGTCAGCGGTGATGTAGTAGATCTTCTCCTGACCTTCCACCATGCGGCTGACGTAATCTTCCAGCGAAATGGTCTGCGCCGCGCCCTCGCTCTGGGTGGTCGCAAAACGCAGCAGCTTCGCGATCGCTTCCTGGTTAGCGTGATCTTCTGCCGGGCCCTCTTTCAGCACCAGACCAAACTCTTTCCAGAAGGTCTGATATTTTTCGCTGTCATCTTTCGCCAGTTTTTCCAGCATCTGCAGAGTACGCTTCGTCAGCGCACCGCGCAGGCTTTGGGTAACCCGGCTGTCCTGCAGGATTTCACGGGAAACGTTCAGCGGCAGATCGTTGGAGTCAATCAGGCCACGCACGAAGCGCAGGTAGTTCGGCATAAACTGCTCAGCGTCATCCATGATAAAGACGCGCTGCACATAGAGTTTCAGGCCATGCTTATGATCGCGGTTCCACATATCGAACGGGGCACGCGCCGGAATGTAGAGCAGGCTGGTGTACTCCTGCTTGCCTTCCACGCGGTTGTGGCTCCAGGCGACCGGATCGCTGAAGTCGTGCGCGATATGCTTGTAGAACTCGTTGTACTCTTCGTCGCTGATGTCAGATTTGTTGCGGGTCCACAGCGCCTGCGCTTTGTTAATTTTCTCCCAGTGGGTGCCCTCACCCTCTTCATCTTTGGCTTCGATTTCCACCGGCAGCGCGATGTGATCGGAGTATTTGCTGATGATATTGCGGACGCGCCAGGCATCCAGGAACTCATCTTCGCCTTCGCGCAGATGCAGGGTGATTTCGGTGCCGCGATCGGCCTTCTCGATCTCAGCCAGGGTATACTCGCCCTCACCTGCTGACTCCCAGAACACCCCTTCGTCGGCGGCTGCGCCTGCGGCACGGGTGCGCACGGTGACTTTGTCCGCCACGATAAAGGCGGAGTAGAAACCAACACCGAACTGGCCGATCAGCTGGCTGTCTTTCGCCTGGTCGGAGCCCAGGGATTCGAGGAAAGATTTGGTGCCCGATTTGGCGATAGTCCCGAGGTTCTCAATGACCTCGTCACGACGCATACCGATACCGTTGTCGCTGAGCGTCAGGGTACGGTTGTCCTTGTCAACAGAGAGACGAACACGCAGCTCGCCGTCACCTTCGTAGAGGCTGGAATCTGACAGCGCGCGGAAGCGCAGCTTGTCGGCCGCATCCGAGGCGTTGGAGATCAGCTCACGCAGGAAAATCTCTTTGTTTGAATAGAGAGAATGGATCATCAGGTGCAGAAGTTGTTTTACTTCCGACTGAAAGCCACGGGTCTCTTGTCCTTTCATGGTCATTGCTACCTCAACAAAACAGGTTGAACAAACGTTGAGGTTGATGTGGGGATGACGGCGAGATTTTCAAGCCGGTGTCTGTCACAACACCGGCAAGTGCTTAAAATTTAAACTTCTGGCGGCCCGCCAGGGAGTGGGACAGCGTGGTGCCGTCGACCATCTCCAGCTCACCGCCCACCGGCACGCCATGCGCGATACGGCTGGCATCGACGCCATACTGGCCGCAAAGCTCCGCGATATAGTTGGCGGTCGCCTCGCCCTCCACCGTCGGGTTGGTGGCGAGGATAACCTCCTGCAGCGGTTCGCTCTCCAGACGCTGTTCCAGACGATCCAGGCCGATGTCGGCCGGACCGATCCCGTCGAGCGGCGAGAGGTGGCCCATCAGCACAAAGTAGCGTCCGCCGAACTGGCCGGTCTGCTCAATGGCGTGAATGTCCGCCGGGCTTTCCACCACGCAGATCTGACCATTCTGCTGACGCCGTGGATTGGCGCAGATGGTGCAGATTTCCTGCTCGGTAAAGGTGCGGCAATCGGCACAGTGCCCAATCTCCGACATCGCCCGGGTCAGCGCCTGCGCCAGCCGCATGCCGCCGCTGCGGTCACGCTGCAGCAGCTGAAAAGCCATACGCTGCGCCGACTTCGGCCCAACGCCGGGCAGGCAGCGCAGCGACTCCATCAATGCTTCAAGCAGTGGGCTGGTTTGCATCAGAACGGCATCTTAAAGCCTGGTGGCAGCTGCATGCCTGAGGAGACAGACGCCATTTTCTCTTTCTGGGTTTCATCAATGCGACGTGCCGCATCGTTGAACGCAGCGGCGATCAGATCTTCCAGCATCTCTTTGTCATCTTCCAGCAGGCTCGGATCGACTTCCACGCGACGGCAGTTGTGCGCACCGTTAATGGTCACTTTGACCAGACCTGCACCGGACTCGCCGGTGACTTCGATCGCGGCGATCTCTTCCTGAGCCCTGGCCATTTTTTCCTGCATCTGCTGGGCCTGTTTCATCAGGTTGCCCAATCCGCCTTTACCACCAAACATAGTCTTCTCTCTCAGCTGAGGCTGCAGCGCTACCGTTGAGATAGCCGCAGCGTGTCTAAACAGGTCGGATACTCTCCTCATCCAGGTCAGCATCAAAAAAGCGCTGCAGCGTCTGAATGTGGGTATCACAGGTGATCGACTGACGCGCCTGCGCCAGTTTCTCTTCGTAAATGGCCTGACGCCACTCCAGTGGCGTCAACACCGATGAATTATCGTCTTCAACTACCGAGAGTTCAACTCTCTGCCCGGCACGCTGACTCAGCGCCTCGCTTAAGACCTGCTGCGCTGACGGTGAATTAAGGTGGCGCTGACTGCTGCGCAGATGCAGGCAGACGCCGGTTTCGGTAACCTCTTTCCAGGCATTCAGCGCCAGCTGCTGCACCAGTTTCGGCAGCGGCAGCGTGGGGATCTCTGCAGCCCACGGGTCGCGCGCCTGCGCTTCTTCCGCCAGTCGCGCCGCCAGCTCAGGGGTTTTCTCATGCTCCAGCGCAGAACGCAAGGCCTTTGGCGTCGCCACCGGCTCTGCCACTTCCATCGGCTGATTCACCGCTTTCCAGCGATAGGCCTCCTCTTTTACCGGGGCGGCCGGTTCGCGATCGCGGATACGCTGCTGGCTGCGCTCGGTAACCGAGGCCAGCCGCTCCAGCGCGGAGTTGGCCGGCCGCGCACCTGGCGCCGCCGGCTCACTCTTTTTTGGTTTGTTCGCTCCCTGACGCAGCAACTGCGTGCGCGCCTGCAGGAGCTGACTGGTGGAACTGGAAAGCGCACCACCGGATGCCGCCTCTGGCGGCGGCGCATCCGAGGGTGGCGCACTGTGCGGAGCCGGGTCGGGCGCGGCCATCTGCGGCTGCGCAGCGGCCGGTCGCGGCGCTGGCTGAGAGGCTGCCTGCCGGGCTGACGGTGAGGTGGCCTGCGATGACGGCGTCGCGGAGCGCGCAGCCGGCGTCGATGTTGCCGGGGAAGCGGTGGTTTCTGCCGCCGCGCCGGGCGCAACGGGCGACATCTGCTGGGTCAGCGCAGGACGCGCAATGGGTTCCGCCACCGCCGCTTTGGGATGAAACGCCAGCGCACGCAGCAGGGTCATCTCAACACCCATGCGGCGATCGGGCGCAATCGGCAGATCTTTGCGGCCCATCAACAGGGTCTGATAATAAAGTTGCAGATCGGCAGGCGGCACGACGCGCGCCAGCTCACGCAGGCGGATCGCATTGCTCTCATCGTCGTCGTTGAGCGAGGCAGGTAACAGTTGCACCATCGCAATCTGGTGCAGCAGGCGCAGCATCTCGACCAGCAGCGCTTCCCACTCCACGCCGCGTGACGCGGCCTGACTCAGCAGATTCATCACCTGCTGACCGTCGCCGTCCACCAGCGCCTCCAGCAGCCCCAGCGGCTGTTCATCATCCAGGGTGCCAAGCATGACGCTGACGGTGCTGCTGGTTACTGCGCCCTGCCCCATGGCGATCGCCTGGTCAGTCAGGCTCAGCGCATCGCGCATACTGCCATCTGCGGCGCGGGCCAGCTGCTGCAGTGCCCGGGTTTCGCTCTCGATCTCTTCCTGTTTCAGGACATGCTCAAGCTGCTGACGAATCAGGTCAACATCAAGGGCCTTGAGATGAAACTGCAGGCAGCGCGAAAGAATCGTCACCGGCAGCTTCTGCGGATCGGTGGTCGCCAGCAGGAATTTGACGTGCGCAGGCGGCTCTTCCAGCGTCTTTAACAGCGCATTGAAGCTGTGTCGTGAGAGCATGTGCACTTCATCGATCAGATAGACTTTGAAGCGGCCGCGCGCCGGAGCGTACTGTACGTTGTCGAGCAGGTCGCGGGTATCCTCAACTTTAGTGCGTGAGGCGGCATCGATCTCAATCAGATCGACAAAGCGGCCCTGCTCGATTTCCCGGCAGTTATCACATACGCCACAGGGGGTAGCGGTGATGCCCGTTTCACAGTTAAGGCCTTTGGCCAGCAGACGCGCAATGGTGGTTTTCCCGACGCCGCGGGTGCCGGAGAAGAGATAAGCATGATGGATGCGTCCCAGAGACAATCCATTCGCCAGCGCCGTCAGAACATGTTCCTGACCGACAACATCAGCAAAAGCCTGGGGACGCCATTTTCGCGCAAGTACCTGATAGCTCATGTGGATTCGACGAAGTTGGATGGAAAGATGAGCGCAGACGCTCTGCAACCCCTGTATAAGATTGCAGTAGTCTATCAGCTACGCTTTTAGCTGGCACTCGTTATCTTAATGCCGGGGTATGACGGCCTCGCCGGGTCGCAAGGCCGAAAAAGTGGCTTAGTGGCCGGGGAAGTTGACCAGGCTGTAGCTCTCAACGCCCAGGGCCTCAAGACGGGATTCACCGGTCAGGTCGAACAGATTAATGATGAAAGCCGCATCCTTGACTTCACCGCCTGCGCGACGAATCAGCTTCACGGTCGCCTCGATCGTTCCGCCGGTCGCCAGCAGGTCATCGACTACCAGCACCAGGTCGCCTGGCTGGATAGCATCTTTGTGCAGTTCCAGCGTGTCGGTACCATATTCCAGCTCATAGGATTCGCTCAAGACCGCGCGAGGCAGTTTACCCGGCTTACGTACCGGGACAAAACCCACGCCGAGACCTAATGCCACCGGGGCACCAAACAGGAAACCGCGCGCTTCGGTTCCCACTACTTTGGTGATGCCCTTGTTACGGTAGCGCTCTACCAGCAGCGAAATCGACGCGGCATAGGCGCGGGGATCTTCCAGCAGGCTGGTGACATCGCGGAACAGGATGCCTGGCTTAGGATAATCGGGGATACTTTTGATGCTGTTTTTAATCAATTCAAGCTGCTGCGCAGTGTCGGTCATAATGATACGCCTGGTAAAAAATTCTGTTTCGCGCAGCTTCAAAAGCGCTAATACCTGATAAAAGGCTCAGCGGAAGTTGATTCACAAAGGGAAGCCACGCATGAAGACGCCCAAATCTAAGCAAATGACCGGCTAAATGCAACTTTATCGCGGCGGTTTCGGTGCGTCCGCTGCTTCTGCCACCACCGGAATACGCCACATAAACAGCAGCAGCGCCGCCAGCATGATCAGCAGCATAATGCGCACCCAGAACTGATGAACCAGAAACAGAGAGAGGCTGAACGTCGCGATGATCAGGCAGACCGCGCGCGCTTTAGCACCCGGCGGCATCGCGCGATGTTGTTGCCAGTGGCGCAGATAGCGGCCAAAAGGGGATTTCCACAGCAGCCAGTGATGAAAACGTGGCGATGAGCGGGCAAAACACCAGGCAGCCAGCAGCATAAATGGCGTAGTCGGTAATAAAGGTAATACAATGCCCAGCATTCCCAGCACAATCGCCAGCCAGCCGAGGGTCAATAACAGAATGCGTTGCATGAATGCTGTCCAGCTTACCTCTCATCCGCTTACGGTAACACAACAGAGCGTTATGCCATGAGTGCGATTGTGACACAGGCACGTCTGGAGCACCTTCTGACCGCGCTGCGCCAGGAGATCGCGCGTCATCCCGATGGCGCCTGCCGTCAGCCACGTTTTGATGCTCAGCTGTTCCGCACTAAAGGCACGCGTCTGGCTGACTACCTGCAGGAAGTCGAAGAGAATGTCGCCCGACTGCGCGACGCCAGCCACGATCTGGCCCGCAGCGCCTGGCTGGCGGAACGGCTGGTCGATCAGATTGCTGCCCTGCAGCGTGAGGCGATGACCCAGCAGCTGCGCCTCCGTCGCGAACAGCCGGTGCGTGAACCGCGTACCTCCAGATATCAGGAGTACCGTGAGTTTGAGCGCCGGCTACTGGCGATGATCGCGCAGCGGGAGGCGCGACTGGCGCAGGCGGAAACGCTGGCGGTTCAGCAGCAGCTAAAACAGGAGCTGGAGACGCTGGAGGGCCGGCTGGCCCGCTGCCGCCAGGCGATTCGCGCCGTTGAGTGGGCCGCCTCGCTGCGTGGCCGCGATCGGGACGAATAAAACGCAGCGTGACAAAAGCACTTCTATACTGGGTGTAATTCTGCGTGGAGAAGAACGATGGGTTTAGTGACCTGGCTGATGGTGGGGCTGCTGCTGGGCTGGCTGAAACGGCTGCTGATGCCGGGACGACCCGGCGGTCTGGTCGCCACCCTGACGCTGTCGATGATCGGCGCACTGCTTGGCGGCTATATCGCCACCTATTTTGAGCTGGGCAGCCTGACAACGCTGCATGCTGGCGCACTGGGCATGGCGATCCTTGGCGCCCTGCTGATGCTGCTGGTCGTGGCCCGATTACGTATTTAGGAGAAGTGATGTCCCTGGAAAATGCCCCTGATGACGTCAAACTGGCGGTTGATCTGATTCAGCTTCTGGAAGAGCATCAATTGCCGGTGGAGACGGTGCTCTCCGCGCTGGCGATGGTTCAGCGCGATTTCGAGAACAAGCGCGATAGCCAGTCGGCTTAGTGGCCGGCGGTCAGCGTCGGGCTGAGACGCAGCATATCGATAACGGCGTTGACCAGCGTGGGTGCGTACGCTGACAGATCAAAACTCTCTGGCGCAAACAGCCAGCTCTCCATCATCCCGTTAACATAACCGCGAAGGATTAGCGCGGCCTGACGTGTGCTGAGCGTGTCCGGCAGTTGGCCTGCCTCAATACACTGGCGCAGGACATCTTCAATCTTGTCATAGCATTCCAGCAGTAAACTTTGTTGCATACTCCTCAGCGCTGACATTTCACCCACAAATTCGCATTTGTGGAAAATGATCTCCATCAGAGCACGACGCTGAGGATCCTTTGCTGTCGCATCAAAGATATAGACCAGCATTGCGCGCAACACAGAGAGTGGATCCCCCGGGTATTTTGTCTGATACTCAAGTTCCACATCGTCCAGACCAGCATCACAACGAAGCCATATTTCGTGTAATACATCGGCTTTATTTTTAAAGTGCCAGTAGATTGCGCCTCGCGTGACGCTGGCCGCGGTTGCAATGTCTGCCAGAGAGGTGGCTGAGACGCCCTGTTGTGAAAACAGAATGATGGCGGCATCGAGAATTTGATGACGCGTTTCAAGTGCTTGCGCTTTGGTTTTTCGTGCCATAAGGGGCTTTTTTTACAAACGGGTAAGTTTACATACATTTGTGAATGTATGTACCATAGCATGACCTGCGACCTGACACAGCAATGGGTTTCCAGTTTGTGATCCATTGACCAATTGATACCGGACACTAGAGGTTTATTTATGAATAAAAACAGAGGATTATCGCCTCTGGCGGCCGCCCTGATGCTATCAGGCAGCTTTTTATTAACAGGATGTGACAACAATAAATCCGAACAAGCCGCCCAGCAGCAGCAACCGCCAGCCGTGGGTGTGGTGACGCTGAAAACTGAGCCCCTTAAGATTTCAACTGAATTACCCGGCCGCACCTCGGCATATCGTGTGGCTGAAGTCCGTCCGCAGGTGTCCGGTATCATTCTGAAGCGTAATTTTGTTGAAGGCAGCGATATTAAAGCGGGTCAGTCTCTCTATCAGATCGATCCAGCGACCTATCAGGCCGCCTATGACAGCGCCAAAGGCGACTTAACGCAGGCGCAGGCGAATGCCCGTATCGCGCAACTGACCGTTAAGCGTTACAAGCCGCTGCTCGGCACGAAATATATCAGTCAGCAGGATTACGACACCGCCGTGGCGACCGCCGCACAAAACGAGGCCGCCGTTCAGGTTGCCAAAGCCAATGTGGAAACGGCCCGTATTAACCTGGCCTATACCCGCGTGACCTCCCCTATCAGTGGCCGAATCGGCAAATCGTCAGTCACGGAAGGTGCGCTGGTACAGAGCGGACAGACCACCGCGCTGGCCACGGTTCAGCAACTGGATCCGATGTATGTCGATGTCACACAGTCGAGCGAAGATTTTATGCGCCTGCGTTCAGAGCTGGAATCAGGTCAGCTGAAGCAGAATGACGGCAAAGCCAACGTTACCCTGCTGATGCAGGATGGCAGCAGCTATGCGCAGACGGGCACCCTGGAGTTTTCCGACGTGACCGTTGATGAAACCACCGGTTCTATCACGCTGCGCGCCATCGTGCCAAACCCGAACCATACCCTGCTACCGGGCATGTTTGTCCGTGCGCGTCTGGATGAGGGCACCAATCCGAATGCACTGCTGGTGCCACAGCAGGCGGTCACCCGCACCCCAACCGGTCAGGCCACGGTGATGGTGGTGGGTGCGGATAATAAAGTGGAATCACGTCCGGTCACCACCTCGCAGGCGATTGGCGACAAGTGGCTGGTCACGGGCGGTGTAAAAGCGGGCGAGCGCGTGATCAGCACCGGTCTCCAGCGTGCCAAACCTGGCGCACAGGTTACTCCACAAGAAGTCTCAGACGATGCGAAAGCGGCACCCGATGCAAAGCCGCAGTCTGACAAGTCATCGTCATAACAGGAGCCGTTGATTCATGGCTAAGTTCTTTATCGATCGCCCCATCTTTGCGTGGGTGCTCGCCATCATCATCATGCTGGTCGGTGCGCTATCGATTCTCAAACTTCCGATCGAGCAATATCCCAATGTTGCGCCGCCGGCGATTGAGATTCAGGCCTCTTACCCGGGTGCGGATGCGAAAACGCTACAGGACTCGGTGACGCAGGTCATCGAGCAGAACATGAACGGTATCGACGGACTGATGTATATGTCCTCGAGCAGTGACTCTTCCGGTACGCTGACCCTGACGCTCTCGTTTGAGTCAGGCACCGATGCAGATATCGCCCAGGTTCAGGTGCAGAACAAACTGCAGCTGGCGACGCCACTGCTGCCGCAGGAAGTTCAGCAACAGGGGATTCAGGTTAAAAAATCCTCCAGCAGCTTCCTGATGGTGGCCGGTTTCATCAGCGACGACGACAATATGACGCAGAACGATATTTCTGACTATATTTCGTCAACCATCAAGGATCCGCTGAGCCGTACCAAGGGCGTGGGTGATACCCAGGTCTTCGGTGCGCAGTATGCTATGCGTATCTGGATGGATCCGCACAAGCTGAATAACTACAACCTGACGCCGGTTGATGTGATCAGCGCGCTGAATACCCAGAACACCCAGGTGGCAGCCGGTCAGTTAGGCGGTACGCCACCGGTTCCGGGTCAGCAGCTTAACGCCTCGATCATTGCGCAGACCCGTCTGACCTCTACCGATGAGTTCGGCAAAATCCTGCTCAAGGTTAATGAGGATGGCTCTCAGGTTCGCCTGCGTGACGTGGCAAAGATCGAACTGGGAGCGGAAAACTACGAGATCATCGCCCGCTACAACGGCAAGCCAGCATCCGGTATCGGTATCAAGCTGGCCACCGGTGCGAATGCGCTGGATACCGCCAATGCGGTGAAAGCCGAGCTGGCTAAAATGCAGTCGACCTTCCCGGCCGGCATGAAAGTGGTCTATCCGTATGACACCACGCCCTTCGTAAAAATCTCGATTTTCGAAGTTGTGAAAACGCTGATTGAAGCGATTGTGCTGGTGTTCCTGGTCATGTACCTCTTCCTGCAGAACTTCCGCGCGACGCTGATCCCGACTATCGCGGTGCCGGTGGTTCTGCTGGGTACGTTTGCCGTGATCAGTGCTTTCGGTTACTCGATAAACACCCTGACGATGTTCGGGATGGTGCTGGCGATCGGCCTGCTGGTGGATGACGCCATCGTCGTGGTCGAGAACGTCGAGCGCGTCATGGCCGAAGAGGGCCTGCCGCCAAAAGAGGCGACCAAACGCTCCATGGAGCAGATCCAGGGCGCCCTGGTCGGTATCGCGCTGGTGCTGGCTGCGGTCTTCATTCCGATGGCGTTCTTTGGCGGATCGACCGGCGTGATTTATCGTCAGTTCTCCATCACCATCGTTTCTGCCATGGCCCTGTCGGTGCTGGTCGCCTTTATTCTGACGCCGGCACTCTGCGCCACCATGCTGAAGCCGATTGAAAAAGGCGAGCACAGCAAAACCACCGGTTTCTTCGGCTGGTTCAACCGCATGTTCGACAAGAGCACTAACCACTATGTGGACAGTGTGGGCCACATGATCCGCAGTACCGGTCGCTATATGCTGATCTATCTGCTGATCGTGGTGGGTATGGCGTTTCTGTTTATGCGACTGCCCTCCTCCTTCTTACCGGAAGAGGACCAGGGACTGCTGCTGGCTCAGGCGCAGCTGCCTGCCGGTGCAACCCAGGAGCGTACCCAGAAGGTTCTGGACCAGGTCACCGACTACTTCCTGACTAAAGAGAAGGATTCGGTTAAATCCGTGTTTACCGTTAACGGCTTCGGCTTTGCCGGTCGCGGACAGAACACCGGTATCGCTTTCGTCAGTCTCAAACCCTGGGATGAACGTACCAGCAGTGACCTGAAAGTGCCGGCAATCGCGGGCCGTGCCATGCAGGCACTGGGCGCGATCAAAGATGCGATGGTGATTCCGTTCAACCTGCCTGCGATTATCGAACTGGGTAACGCCACCGGCTTCGACTTCGAGCTGATCGATCAGAATAACCTCGGTCACGAGAAGCTGACGGAAGCGCGTAATCAGCTGTTTGGCATGATCGCTCAGCATCCTGATACCCTGGTAGGTGTGCGTCCGAACGGGCTGGAAGATACCCCGCAGTACAAGCTGACGATCGATCAGGAGAAAGCGCAGGCGCTGGGCGTATCACTGAGTGATATCAACACCACGCTGGCAGCCTCCTGGGGCGGCTCATACGTTAACGACTTCATTGACCGTGGTCGTGTGAAGAAAGTGTACGTGATGGGTAAGGCGGACTCGCGTATGTTGCCGGATGACATTGGTAAGTGGTACGTGCGAAACAGCAGCGGAACCATGGTGCCTTTCTCAGCCTTCTCAACTGCGAAGTGGCAGTATGGTTCACCGCGCCTTGAGCGTTATAACGGTCTGCCGGCAATGGAGATCCTGGGACAGGCCGCACCGGGCAAGAGTTCGGGCGCGGCGATGGACCTGATGGAAGAGCTGGCGGCGAAACTGCCTGCAGGTATTGGTTATGACTGGACCGGTATGTCTTACCAGGAACGCCTGTCGGGTAACCAGGCCCCTGCCCTCTACGCCATCTCGCTGATTGTGGTCTTCCTCTGTCTCGCCGCACTGTATGAGAGCTGGTCAATTCCGTTCTCGGTCATGCTGGTGGTGCCACTCGGGGTGATCGGTGCGCTGATCTTTACCACGCTGCGAGGCTTGAGCAATGACGTCTACTTCGTGGTGGGATTACTGACAACCATCGGTCTCTCAACCAAGAACGCCATCCTTATCGTCGAATTTGCGAAAGATTTGATGGATAAAGAGGGCAAAGGGCTGATTGAGGCGGCGCTGGAGGCGTGTCGTATGCGTCTGCGTCCTATTCTGATGACGTCACTGGCGTTCATTCTCGGGGTGCTGCCGCTGGCGATCAGTACGGGCGCCGGTTCCGGTTCCCAGAACGCAGTGGGTACGGGCGTTATCGGGGGCATGGTCACCGCAACGCTGTTAGCCATCTTCTTCGTGCCGGTGTTCTTTGTGGTGGTCCGCCGCCGCTTCGGCAAGAAAAAAGACAACGCAGCTAAAGGTCATCCGGTCACCTCTGACCAGACACACTAAGCTGTAACGAATGAAAGGCCGCGCCAGCGGCCTTTTTTTTGCCTGCGATCTTTGTTTTCTCCTGCGGCCCCTTCAGGTCGCGGCTATGTCCTTCCCTTCTGCCTCTCGCTTTACGCTTTCCGGACATGCTGATCGTTGCAATCCTGGGCGGTCTGCCGCATAATATTGTTATAGTATAACATTACATTTGAGAGCGTTATGAAAGCGAATATTCATCCTCACTATCGTCCGGTGGTCTTCCACGACACGTCAGCTGATGTCTGGTTCAAAATCGGATCGACCATCAAAACCGACCGTACCGTCGAGTTTGAAGGCGAAACCCTGCCCTACGTCACCCTGGATGTGTCGTCGGCTTCACACGTTTTCTACACCGGTAAACAGAAAGATTTCGCCAAAGAGGGCAGCACCGCACGCTTTAACCAGCGTTTCGGGTCTTTCCTGGGCGCAAAGAGGAAGTAAGTCATGCAGGTTGTCAGCTCATTGCGCTCCGCTAAAAATCGCCATCGCGATTGCAAAGTAGTGCGCAGGAAAGGACGTGTTTACGTTATCTGTAAAACCAATCCACGTTTTAAAGCAGTACAGGGAAGAAAAAAAAGACGCTAGTATGTGTCGTGATGACTGGCCGGGCTTGCCCGGCCTTTTTTATGCTTACTGCATGCTCTTCAGCATCGCATTCACGTTATGTTTAAAGGCGGCCTGATAGGTCGCCGCCGGACCAGAGGCCGTGGACAGGGCTTCCGGATAGAGCTCGCCTCCCGGCTCCGCGCCGGTGGCACTGGCGATCTGCCTGACCAGACGCGGGTCGGTCTGGTTCTCAATAAAATAGCGGGTAATGTGCTGCTGCTTCAGCTGGGTGATTAAGCCGCCCACATTGCTGGCGCTCGCTTCTGCTTCCGTAGAAAAGCCCACCGGTGCCAGGAACGTCACGCCATAGCGCTGACCGAAGTAACCAAACGCATCGTGGCTGGTCAGCACTTTGCGTTTATCGACCGGTACGCGATCAAAGGCAGTTTTCGCCCAGCGATCCAGCGCCTGCAGCTGCTCTATATAGTTCTGTCCGCGCTGACGGATGGCCGGTGCATCTTCAGGATCGGCTTTGACCAGCGCATTCATCACGTTTGTCGCGTAAATCACGCCGTTCTGCATACTGTTCCAGGCGTGCGGATCGGTGATGGTTTTGCCCTCATCCTCCATGCTGCGGGTGGTGACGCCCGCTGAAGCGACAACGGGCTGCCCGCGATAGCCAGAGGCGGTGACCAGCCGATCCATCCACCCTTCCAGGCCCAGTCCGCTGACAAACACCAGGTCGGCCTTCGCCAGCGCCTCGCTGTCCTGCGGTGTCGGTTCAAAGGTGTGGGGATCGCCATTCGGCCCCACCAGACTTTTTACTTTCACATGATCGCCGCCCACCTGCTTGACGATATCGCCCAGTACGGTAAAGCTGGCCACGACATCCACCGTTTTTGCCATCGTCACAGGCGCGGCAAACAGCGCAGCGAGCGCCAGCGTTACGGGTAATTTTTTCATAATGTCCTCTTAGATTTAATGGCGGCGTAAAATTCCGCCGCACGGCCCTGTCAGAATGGAAAGAAAGAAGAGCATGGCGGCGCTCAGCACCACTGCGGGTCCGGCTGGCAGGGAGAAGTGCCAGGAGAGCATCAGGCCCACCAGCGCCGACACCATGGCTATCACCATCGCAATAAGCAGCATGGCCGCCAGATGACGGCTCCAGAAACGTGCACTGGCGGCGGGCAGCATCATTAATCCCACCGACATCAGGGTGCCCAGCACCTGAAAACCGGCCACCAGATTCAGGACCACCAGCATTAAAAACAGACCATGAACCAGCGGGGCGCTCCATTTTCCCTGTGCCCGCAGGAAGTCACTGTCAAACGCATCAATCACCAGCGGCCGATAGATGACAGCCAGCATAATCAGCGTAAACGCCGCGATGCCAGCGACCAGCAGCAGGGCCGCGTTATCCACTGCCAGCAGCGAACCAAACAGCACATGCAGCAGATCCACGCCTGAGCCTCGCAGGGAAACCAGCGTCACGCCCAGTGCCAGTGAACCCAGATAAAATCCGGCAAAGCTGGCATCCTCTTTCAGCGGTGTATAGCGGCTCACGGCGCCAGAGAGCAACGCCACGGCTAAACCGGCGATCAGCCCTCCCACGCCCATGGCAACCAGTGACAGGCCAGAGATCAGATAACCGATGGCGGCCCCGGGCAGCACCGCGTGGGATAACGCGTCGCCGATCAGACTCATACGGCGCAGCGAAAGAAATACGCCGAGCGGGGTGGCGCTGACAGCCAGTGCCAGGCAGGCGACCAGCGCGCGTCGCATAAAACCGAACTCGATAAAAGGCTGTATCAGGGTCACGGTGCCACACTCCGCGCCGCAGATAACGGTGAACAGCGCGCACTATCGCCTTCATCCATTGAGAGTACGCGGCTGAAATAGCGGGCCACCAGCGGACGATCGTGCAGAACCACCAGCAGCGTAGTCCCCGCCCGCTGCTGCTCCTCCAGGATCGACATCAAGAGTGTTACCGTCTGGCTGTCGATGCCGTTAAATGGCTCATCCAGCAGCCAGAGCGCGCTGCGCTGCAGCATCAGCCGGGCAAACAGTACGCGCTGAAGCTGGCCGCCTGACAGGGTTGCAGGCTGGGCAGTGGCAAAATCATGCATCTGTACCGCCTCGAGTACCTGCCAGATTTCCCGGCGCAGCATCCGGTTAATACCGCCGAACCAGCCGCAGCGAGGCCAGCAGCCCATTGAGACCAGTTCAAAGACGGTCAGGGGAAAACGGGTTTCCAGTTCGGTACGCTGCGGTAACCAGCCGACATCCCGCCGCGCAATCTGCAGTTCGCAGCGTCCGGCTATCGGGGGCAACAGACCCGCAATCGTCTTAAGCAGCGTCGATTTGCCGCTGCCGTTCGCACCAACCAGAGCGGTCATTGAGCCTGCGGTGAGCTGGCCGTTCAGGGCCGGGGTAACGGCCTCACCCTGGTAGCCCGCCCGCAGCGAATCAAACCGGATCATGCGCTAATCCCCCATTTCATCGCCACGGCAAGCAGCGCAATAATCAGCAGTGCAACAGCCAGCCGCCCGCCCAGTGACATAAGTAATCCGCTCTGACGCATCAGTTCACCAATATGTTATAACATAACAATAAGCATACCTGATGTTGTGCGTGGTCAAACGGGAGAATGTGTATCAAAAGATAAACAGGCGGGGAGTGGCAGACGGGCCTGAACAGAAGAAACGTGTGCAGTCACGCTGACCCTGTTTCTGAACTGACGCTTTTGTGCTTCGCAGACTTGCAAACCCGTTGCAGAAAACCAATGATAGGTTATTAATAGTCTGAAGTGGACTGGATATGCTGTCACGCATTGAATGTAATATTGCCGCAGGCGAAACGGACTGCGCAAAAATAGCTGAAGTTGTTCAGCGGAATATTCTCAAAATAACCGATCTCCTGGTAGGCGATTTACGCTGGTATTCACAAAATGCCCGGTTCGTTCCAGGTAGTTTAAAAATTATTTCTGTTGAATATCGGGCTCTGAATAGTTTTAAATTACTTTACGATTTTGACTGGAATTTATTTAGCCCCTGTCAGGATCTGAATGAAACAGTGACCCAGTCGGAACAGGTAAACTTTCACATCAGGCCCGGCGCACTTGAGTTTGATGTCATCGACAATCAGCAACCCTCCCCTGGCGATGAATTGTAATATTTGGTAATGGAGGTGAGCAGAACTAATGGTTTTACACTATCTTTAGGATGTCCCGTTTAATAACTGCCCCGATAATCGCTTCCTGGCCGCGTTATCCTATCGCGCCGCCCTGCGGCAACTGTGCTAGCTATGGAGGGGAAAAAGATGGACGAATACTCACCGAAACGGCATGATATTGCGCAGCTTAAATACCTGTGTGAGAGTCTGTTTGACGAGAGTATGGCATCATTAACTGACAGTCATCATGGCTGGGTAAATGATCCTACTTCCGAAAGCAATTTGCAGCTTAATGATTTGATTGAGCATATCGCCTCTTTCACCATGAATTACAAAATCAAGCACGTTGAAGATGAAGCGCTGATTTCGCAAATCGATGAATATCTTGACGATACTTTTATGCTATTCAGCAACTATAGTGTCACAGGTCCGGATCTTCAGCGGTGGCGACGTTCAGCGAAACGCTTATTTAATCTGTTCACTGAAGAGTGCGCTTTTCTCCAGCAGCCGAGCCATTCGTTATAGTACTGAGATGAGAACGGTTTAATTATGAACAAAACCCTGACAAAAACCGATTATTTGATGCGACTGCGGCGCTGTCGCTCACTGGATACCCTGGAAAGGGTGATTGAAAAAAATAAGTATGAATTATCAGATGAGGAATTAGCCATATTCTATTCAGCGGCTGACCATCGTCTGGCGGAACTGACGATGAACAAGCTTTACGATAAAGTCCCCGGTTCAGTATGGAAATTTGTCCGTTAATCTAATCGTTTATTGCTGATTTTTACCCCCTGTTTAGTACCAGACATTCCTGCCTGCCGGCAAAGGATCGGCCCGGGCGGGTTTTGCCTGTCTGACGTTCGGGAGGATTTCTGAAGGGATAAATGGTGGGGGCCCTGCCAGCTACATCCCGGCACACGCGTCACCTGCTGCGGCTGCTTCCTTCCGGATCTGACCGAGTTCACAAGCTAGCATTGCGGGAGAACCAACAGGGCCCCCATTGACAAGCCCTCTTTACGAGAGCGGGGGCATTATCTGGGAAGGAGGGGGCAATTGCAAGCGTAGTCGGGGCAACCGTTGTTTTCTTGAACAACCCGCACCACAAAGCGTTCAGCCGCCCTATCCCATGCTAAAATTGAGGTCCTTTTTCCTGATGAAATAAACAGATGGATCAGCCTGACACTTTCCAGCACCGCATCTGGCAGATTGTTGCCGCAATTCCGTATGGTCGCGTTGCCACTTATGGCGATGTTGCTCTGCTGGCTGGTTCGCCACGCGCGGCACGACAGGTCGGCGGCGTGCTGAGCCGCCTGCCTGCAGACACCACCCTGCCCTGGCATCGTGTCGTCAACCGGCATGGCACGCTTTCGCTACAGGGAGAGCGTCTCCTGTGTCAGCGGGATGCACTGGCATCAGAGGGGATTGAGATAAGTGATGATGGGCAGCTTGATCTGGCCAGCTGGCGCTGGCAATTTTAGACAGAAAAAGGGCGACAGCGTCGCCCCGAAAAAAGCTTAAATGTGGGTGGGTGCCGGAACCGCAGCGGATGGTGTCACCATCGTCGGTGAGGTCGAAGGCACGGTGGTCGCCGCGCCTGGCTGAGTCGGCATCGCCATAGACGGAACCGGAACCAGCATCAGCTCAGCTTTGGTGCCACCCTGATTGATCACCGGCTTCACGCCTTCGGTCACAAAGGCCAGCTTGCCATCGATGGCAATCGCCGCGCTTAACAGAATACGGGCGTTGGGCTGAATGTCGGCCGGGTTAAACGGCAGAACGAACTGGAACGGCGCCTGTTTGCCCTCGGTGCGCACAACCCGCTGTGACAGTACTTTTGACGGCGCATCGGCCATTGACGCATCAGACAGCGTCACGGTTAATACGGCATCCGGCGGCAGCGCAATGCGCTGGCGAATATAGATTGAGCCATTGACGTTGGGCTGGGCAATCGCCGTCGTCTGACCCGCCACGGCAGACCCCAGCGTCGGCGTTGGCACAGGTTTACTTTTATCGGCGCATCCCGCAACAGCAACCGCCATAACTACTCCACTGAACACATGCCTGAGTTTCATTGATGTCGTCTCCATTTGATCAAAATGATTATCGGCAGCGAATCCTGCTTACAGCGCTTCACTCGCCGTATGTCCTTAATGTTGGCACAAAAATGAGATTTTGCCTGGCACAGGTAAAGCTGAAAGTCTGATTGACGTTAACTGGTCCGATCTTTCACACTGAGCAGGTTACTACATTGAGGAATGCGCCATGAGTCAGGCACTGCAGAATCTGCTGAATTTATTGAATCTGGAAAAACTGGAAGAGGGTTTATATCGCGGCCAGAGCGAAGATCTGGGTCTGCGCCAGGTCTTTGGCGGTCAGGTAGTGGGTCAGGCGCTGTATGCTGCAAAGCAGACCGTCGCAGAAGATCGCACCGTTCACTCTTTTCACAGTTACTTTTTGCGGCCTGGCGACAGTCAGAAAGCGATTATTTACGATGTTGAAACACTGCGCGATGGCAAAAGCTTCAGTGCCCGCAGGGTCAGTGCTATTCAGAACGGACAACCGATTTTCTATATGACCGCCTCCTTCCAGTCACCGGAGCAGGGGTTTGAACATCAGAATCCGATGCCGCAGGTCACGGGCCCCGGGAATCTGTTAACCGAGCAGGCGATGGCGCAGAAGATGGCTCATCTGCTGCCCGAAAAGCTGCGTGAAAAATTTATTGCCGAACGCCCGCTGGAGATCCGTCCGGTGCAGATCCATAACCCACTGCGGGGACATGTGGATAAGCCTGAGCGTCAGGTCTGGATCCGGGCCACCGGGCCACTGCCTGACGACCTGCGTATCCATCAGTACCTGCTCGGCTATGCCTCAGATCTTAATTTCCTGCCGGTTGCCCTGCAGCCGCACGGCAAAGGTTTTTTAGAGCCGGATATGCAGGTCGCGACGATCGACCACTCTATGTGGTTCCATCGCCCGTTCGACTTCACCGAATGGCTGCTATACAGCGTGGTCAGTACTTCCGCCTCCGGGGCACGTGGCTTTGTCCGGGGTGAGTTTTATAATCAGCAGGGTGTGCTGGTGGCATCTACCGTTCAGGAAGGCGTGATGCGGCAGCGCAGCGAATAAAAAAGGGGCGATTGCTCGCCCCCGATTCTTTTTACTGCCCGGCGATTACTGGTTGTAAGCGTTCTCGCCGTGGCTGTTCACATCCAGACCTTCACGTTCATGCTCTTCCGGCACGCGCAGACCAACAATCATATCGGCCAGCTTGAAGCCGATAAAGGCAACGACACCGGACCAGACAACGGTTACGCCCACACTGAAGATTTGCACCCATACCTGATGGCCCATGGTCACGCCTTGTGCATAACCCACACCGCCCAGTGAAGTGGAGGCGAACACACCGGTCAGGATACAGCCCACGATACCGCACACGCCATGCACGCCGAACACATCGCAGGGATCGTCCACGCGCAGCCATTTTTTCAGGGTAGTTACACCCCACAACCCTGCCAGACCACCGGCCAGGCCGATGATTAACGCGCCACCCACGCCGACGTAACCACAGGCAGGGGTAATTGCAACCAGTCCGGCAATAAAGCCTGAACAGGCGCCCAGCAGAGAAGGTTTACCGCGCACAGCCCACTCGCCGAAGGTCCATGACAGCACGGCACCTGCGGTCGCAACAACAGTATTCAGGAAGGCCAGTGCCGCGATTTCATTCGCTGCAGACGCGGAACCGGCGTTGAAGCCGAACCAGCCGACATAGAGAATGGCCGTTCCGATAAAGACCATTGGCAGATTATGGGGTTTAAAGGCTTCTTTACCAAAACCGGCACGTTTGCCTACCAGGTAAGCGCCCACCAGGCCTGCTACCGCGGCGTTAATGTGTACAACGGTACCGCCAGCAAAGTCCAGCGCGCCATCCTGAGCCAGGAAGCCGCCTCCCCAGACCATGTGTGCGATTGGCAGATAAGAGAGCGTCAGCCAGACACCGACAAAGATCAGGACAGCAGAGAAGCGGATACGCTCGGCAATGGCACCGACAATCAGTCCCACAGTGATACAGGCAAAGGAGGCCTGGAACGCCACGTGGATGTACTGATAGAAACTGCCCATAACGGCGGTGAGCTGAATGTTTTTCAGCATCGCCCAGCCAAAGCCGCCGAAAAAGGCGTTGCCTTCGCTGAAGGCCAGCGAGTAGCCGTAAACCACCCACAGTACGCAGACCAGTGAGAAGGTGACCGACACCTGTGTCAGCATCGACAGCACGTTTTTGCCGCGAATCAGACCGCCATAAAAGAGTGCAATACCTGGAATTGACATAAACAGCACCAGTGCGGTGCAAATCATCATAAATGCGTTATCAGCCTTGTCCGCAACGGCAGGGGCGGCCATCGCGAGTGAGGGTAACAGTGCCAGGCTGGTGAGGCCCAACTTCGCTAACATTTTATTCATTTTTATCCCATCCCATCACAGTACTGAGTCGTAATTACAGAGCGGCTTCGTCGGTTTCGCCGGTACGAATACGGATAACGCGCTGCAGTTCAGCCACGAAAATTTTACCGTCGCCAATTTTGCCGGTGTATGCGGCTTTGCTGATAACATCCACCACTTCGTCTAACTGATCGTCGGCAATGGCGATATCAATCTTGACCTTGGGCAGAAAGTTCACGCTGTACTCTGCGCCGCGATAAAGCTCCGCATGGCCCTTCTGACGACCAAATCCTTTCACTTCGGAGACGGTCAGCCCCTGAATGCCGATAGAGGATAAAGCTTCACGCACATCCTCCAGCTTGAATGGCTTAATTACGACGGTAACCAGCTTCATTGGATCCCCTCCAGCGAGTAAATAGGTAACGTTTACGGACACGCAGGGATATAAGCAAAGCCTGTGCCAGAGTGTAAAACCGGCACAAATCAGTGATTCGGATGAGACGCGGCAAGGGGTGGGTTGGTGTGTTGCCTGAACAGGCGCGCAGTATGACGGGGATCACAGTCGCAGAGTGCACTCCTTTGGTGCTTCAGGCGTCAAAGGAGTGCATTTATACAGATTATTCTGATAAAGGTGCGCAAAAAAGGTGCAACTTAGCTTTCCACTGTCGCCGTCGCGCCCGACGCCAGTTCATCACCCGCCTGCTGAAGCTGATACATCTGCCAGTAACGCCCCTGCATTGCCAGTAGTTGCTGATGGGTGCCCTGCTCCACAACGTGACCGCGATGCAGCACCAGAATCTTATCTGCGTCGATAATCGTCGAGAGACGGTGCGCAATCACCACCAGCGTGCTGTGCTGGCGCAGCCTCGTCAGCGTCTGCTGAATGGCCTGCTCCGTGCCGGAGTCAATATTGGCCGTCGCCTCATCCAGGATCAGGATCTGCGGCAGGTCGACCAGCACCCTGGCCAGCGCCAGTAACTGCTTCTGGCCCACCGACAGGTTGTTGCCCTGCTCGCCCAGACGAGTATGAATCCCCTGCGGCAGCGCATGCGCCAGCGGAGCCAGTTGCACCTGCTCCAGCACCTGCCAGACCGTCTCTTCGCTGATGTCACGCCCCAGCCGCACGTTTGCCAGCAGCGTATCGGCGAGCACCACCGGATCCTGCTGTACCATCGCGATACCGTGACGCAGCACGGCGTGGCTCAGGTCGCCGATGGGCCGATCGTCAATCCGGATGGCGCCGGGCGTCACCGGGTAATAGCCCATCAGCAGGTTAGCCAGGGTGCTTTTGCCGCTGCCGGTATGCCCCACCAGCGCCACAAATTCACGCGGTGCGACCTCCAGATTGATGTCGCTCAGCACGTTGCGGTTTTCACGGTAGGCAAAGCTCAGCTGGTTCAGCGTAATGCGACCGGACGCCAGAGGCTGCTGGTCGGCACCATACTGCTGCTGGGCCGCATCCATCAGCTCAAAGATTCGCTCACCGGAAACCACCGCCTGCTGCAGCATCGACTGCTGCGTGGTCAGCTCAATCAGCGGCTCATTCAGCCGGCCCAGATAGGTAATGAAAGCGTAAAGTACACCGACCTCAAACACGCCAGGCACGGAGAAGCTGAACAGGATCAGCAGCCCGCACAACACCATGGCGGAGAACAGGCTCAGCAAGGGACGCAGCAGAAAGCCATCGAGACGCAGCGTTTCCATACGCGCCAGATAGTGAGAACGGCTCGCTTCGCCCATCCGCTCACCAAATCTGGCCTGCTGACGGAACTGCTGGATCACACTCATGCCGCTGATGACTTCGTTAAACCCGTTGTTGATGTCAGCCAGATAACTGCGGACCCGGCGGGCAATCGGTGTGCTATAGCGCTGATAGATAAACATCACCATGAGTACCAGCGGGAATATCATCATCGCCACCAGCGCCATGCGCCAGTCAAGGCTGAACATCGCCACCATCATGGCACCGACCAGCGCCGCACTGCGCAGTACGGTGGAGACCACGGTGACATAGAGATCGCGGATCACTTCGGTGTCGTTGGTGACGCGCGAAATAATCTGCCCGACCGGCTGAGTATCAAAGGCGCTCAGCGGCTGACAGAGCGCCGCGTTCATCACATCACTGCGTAATCGCTGCACCACGCCGATGGCGGCGCGGTTAAACAGCAGCGCCTGCCAGTAATGCAGCATGGCGGCCAGCAGCTGAAGCAGAATAAAACCAGCCACCAGCCCCGCGACCAGCCCCCAGGGCATCTGACGTTTTGCCACCAGGTTATCAATAAAGTAGCTGACCAGCACCGGTCCGGTCACTTCGGCTGCGGCGGCGATCCACAGCATCCCGATGGCCAGCGACAGCGACTTACGCCAGGGGCTGCCGTAGCTGAGCAAACGCTTCAGGGTCGGCCACACGCGTGCGGACTTAGCCATGCGGCACTCCTTTTTCATTTTCATCATCATCCAGCGCGGCTTCCAGCTGCTGGTAGCGGTACATATCGCGATACCAGCCCGCCTGGCTGGTCAGCGCGTCGTGGTCGCCACGCTGCGCCACACGGCCCTGCTGCAGCACCAGAATCTCGCTGGCTTCCGTGAGGGCCGACAGGCGGTGGGCGCTGATAATCAGCGTGCGACCCTGCCCCCAGATGCGCAGGTTATGCAGGATTTCGTGTTCGGTCCGGCCATCCACTGCCGAAAGCGCATCGTCCAGAATCAGGATTTCGGCATTCAGCAGCAGTGCGCGGGCGATCGACAGGCGCTGCTTCTGCCCACCCGACAGCATTACACCCCGCTCACCGACCTCGGTTTCATAGCCCTGCGGCAGACGCAGAATATCGTCATGAACGCAGGCCAGCGTAGCGGCCCGTTCGATCTCCTCGCGGGTGGCATCCGGTTTCCCCAGCGCAATGTTGTTTGCCACGCTGTCGGAGAAAAGAAACGGCGTCTGGCTCACGACCGCCAGACGGCTGCGCCAGCTGTCCAGCCGCAGCTGCGGCAGCGGGATCTGGTGATAGCGAATGTCACCCTGCTGAATATCGAAGTGGCGCTGAATCAGGCTCAGCAGGGTACTTTTGCCACTGCCGGTCGGGCCGCATAGCCCCAGCATCTCGCCCGGTTTCAGCTGGAAGCTGACGTCGCTCAGCACCGGACCGGCGCTGGCCGGATAGTCAAAGGCGCGAATCGCAACCTGCAGCGTGCCGGGTTCGGCTGGCAGAGTGGCGTCGCCATCTTCTACAGCCGGCGCCTCCGCCAGCAGCGCGCTGATGCGGCTCCAGGCCGCGCTGCCGCGCTCGACAATATTAAACATCCACGCCAGTGCCAGCATCGGCCAGATCATCAGGCCCAGGTACATCACAAAGCTGGTGAGCTGGCCCAGCGTCATCTGATCGTGCCACACCAGCCAGCTGCCACCGCCAATCGCCAGCAGGTTAGAGAAGCCGATCGCGATATAGATCGTCGGATCGAAACGGGCATCGACCCGCGCTACGCGCAGGTTTTTTTCCCCGGTATCGCGGGCGATATCGGAGAACTGCTGCGACTGATGCTGCTCAAGCCCGAAAGCTTTTATCATCCGGATACTGGTCAGACTCTCCTGCGTCTGATCGTTAAGGCTGGAAAAAGCGGCCTGAGCCAGCTTAAAGCGGTGATGTAGCTGATTGCCGTAGCGATGAATTACGAGTGCCATGATCGGCATGGGTACCAGCGCAAGCAGCGTCAGTTGCCAGCTAATCTGCGTGCTCATGACCAGCAGCACTACGCAGCCCATCACCAGCGAGTCGACCAGTGTCAGAACGCCCTCTCCGGCGGCAAACACCACCCGATCCACATCATTCGTCGCGCGGGCGATCAGATCGCCGGTGCGATGACGCAGATAGAAAGCCGGTTGCTGGCGGCTCAGCTGGCGATAAAAATTTTCGCGCAGCTCAACCGCCAGCTGATAGGAGGCGCCGAACAGCAGCACGCGCCAGACATAGCGCAGCAGATAGACCACCACGGCTGTCGCCAGCATGATCCCGATCCACATCATGATGCGGCCGGTGCTCATATTGTCACGCGTTACGCCATCCACCACCACGCCGACCACATGCGGCGGCAGAAGCTGCAAAATCGCAATCACGATCAGCAGGATGACCGCGCCCAGATAGCGCCGCCACTCCCGCAGAAAATACCAACTCAATTGACTGAATAATCGCACAACGCTGTTCTCAATCTCGGGCCCTCAGAGGGCAACAGGTAAGGCCGTGGTGTATTTAATCTCTTCCATAGCAAAGCTGGAGGTGACGTCAATCAGGCCAGGCACACCCTTCACCAGTCGTTTGTAGAAGGCATCATAGCTCTTCATATCGGCCACCTGGATCCGCAGCAGGTAGTCATACTCCCCTGCCATCCGGTAAAAGGCCATCACCTCGGGCATGACGCTGACAACCGAAACAAAAGTCTGATACCACTCCCGGCTATGCTGCTGGGTTTTAACAAACATAAAGGCTGTCAGTGACAGTCCGATTTTATCCCCGTCCAGCAACGCCACGCGCGCGCGAATAATGCCATCATCTTCGAGCTTTTTCAGGCGCTTCCAGCAGGGGGTGGTGGTAAGATTGACGGCCTCCGCCAGCGATTGCAGTGACAGCGTACAGTCCTGCTGCAGCAGTGCCAGTAATTTCAGGTCAGTTTTATCTAACATTTGCGGCTCCGAGAGAATCATTTTCTCCACTGGTGCGATTTTAGCGGTAATTATGCAATCTCTTTTTCCTGCACGTGCCATAAAATAGCCCTGTTATTTTTTACCGGACGCCTGAGATGCACACCTGCTGGATTCGCCACGCTATCAACGAAATTAACGCTGACTTTCAACGTTCGGCGGAAACCCATCTGATCCGTTTCGGGCTGGCGGATTTTCCCGGCATCTGGTTTTACCTGAAAGATGAGAGCACCCATCCCAGCGGCAGCCTTAAGCATCGGCTGGCCCGCTCGCTGTTTCTCTACGGCCTCTCCAACGGCTGGATTAAACAGAATACGCCGATTATCGAAGCCTCGTCAGGCAGCACTGCCGTTTCTGAGGCGTATTTCGCAAGGCTGCTGGGACTGCCCTTTATTGCGGTGATGCCTGCCAGCACAGCCAGACGAAAAATTGAGCAAATCACCTTTTATGGCGGTCAGTGCCATTTTGTGGAGGATCCCTGCCAGCTCTATGCAGAGTCTGAGCGGCTGGCGCGCGAGCTAAATGGCCACTTTATGGACCAGTTCACCTACGCGGAACGCGCTACCGACTGGCGCGGCAATAACAATATTGCAGAAAGCATTTTCCGCCAGATGCAGCATGAACCCCATCCGATTCCGCATACGGTCATTATGAGTGCTGGCACCGGTGGCACCTCGGCAACGCTGGGCCGCTATATCCGCTATCAGGGACTGGAGACGAAACTGCTGGTGGTCGATCCACAACATTCGGTCTTTTTCGATTACTGGCAGCAGCGTGATGCCACGCTGACCAACACGCGCGGCAGCCTGATCGAGGGCATTGGCCGTCCCCGGGTAGAACCGTCATTTATGCCGGACGTGATCGATGAAATGCTGAAAGTACCGGATGGTGCGACGCTGGCCGCGATGCTGAAGCTGGAGAGCATTCTGGGACGCAAACCCGGTGCCTCAACCGGCACCAACTTCTGGGGCATGCTGCAGGTGGCAAAACGTTTACGGGCCGCGAATCAGCAGGGATCGCTGGTCACGCTGCTGTGCGATAGCGGCGAGCGCTATCCCGACAGCTACTATCAGCCAGAATGGGTCGCAAAACATATTGGTGATATCACCGTCTGGCAGCGCGAGCTGGCGTAAAAAACCGGACATCCTGTCCGGTACACGGCAAACCTCAGCAGTCGGGGGAATACGCGAGGTGGGGTGTTGCCAGCCAGTGATTTAAGTAATGAGACACCGCCTGTGTCTCGCAATGGCCTATTACCGGCAGATGCGGCAGCGCGGCTTTCAGCTGCGCCATCGCATTGCCCATGATAAAACCCTGTCCGGCCTGCGCCAGCATCTCGCGATCGTTCATCGCATCACCAAACGCCATACACGCCGCCATTGTCAGCGACAGGTGTCCGCACAGCTGACTCAGGGCACTGCCTTTGTTACAGCCTGCGGGCAGCACCTCCAGGCAATTGACGGCAGAAAAACAGATATCGGCCTGATCGCCCAGCGCCGCATCCAGCTCAGTTTTCAGCGCGCGCAGGCGCGAGTGCTCGTCGATAAAACAGATTTTGGTCACCTGATGCGCGGGCAGGGCTTTCAAATCGCAGAGCTGATAGCGGAATCCGCTCATCTGATGGGCATTAAGCAGTTCAGGTCGCGGGCGGTCGGTTAACCAGCCCTGGTCGTTGAAAACATGCAGAGAGGCGGACGACTTCCAGTGACCGTGGATCACCGCTTCCGCTACGGCAGCGGGCAGATCCTGCGCAGCAATCAGCTGACCGGACGGATCATGGATGCGGGTGCCGTTGCCGGTAATCAGCCACGCGGGCAGCGCCATTTTTTTACTTAACACCTGCATCTCCAGCAGATGACGGCCCGTCGCCAGCACGAGATGAATGCCGCGCTGATGCAGCGCCTGCAGAGTGTCGAGCGTCTGCTGCCCCGGTTGATGATTCGGCAGTAATAGTGTGCCATCCATATCGAATGCGGCTAATCGCACCATGGTTGATCTCCTGCTGAAAGAGGAAGTCCACTATTGCCTGTTAATTGCGGAACTAATAGTGAATACTTTGGAAAAACTGTTCCGGGTTTAGAATGCGCCAGCTTAACCGTCTTAATCAGTTTCAGCGTCTGTGGCAGCAGAGCCAGGGTGCCACACAGCAGACCTGCGTGGCGGAGATGGCCCGCCACTGCATCTGCAGCGAGCGTCACCTGCGAACGCTACTGTCACACTGGCAGCATGCAGGCTGGCTTCGCTGGCAGGGCGAACCTGGCCGCGGCAAACAGGGGACGCTCCTGTTTCTTCGCACGCCAGAACAGCTACGTCAGCAACTGCTGCAGCGGCAGCTTGAAGCCGGTGAGGCGGCTGATGCCCTGCAGCTACTGGATCTGCCACCGGAAAGGCTGATTAACCTGCTGCGGCCTCTGATGGGAGGGCAGTGGCAGAATGACACGCCGGTTCTGCGCATTCCCTACTATCGGTCTATGGAAAGTACCGATCCACGCCAGATTGCCGGTCGGGCTGAGCAGCATCTGGTTCGTCAGATCTATTCTGGTCTGACACGCTTTGAGCAGGATGAGCCGGTCGGCGATCTGGCGCATCACTGGCAGCACGATGAAACGGCCTGCCACTGGTTATTCTGGCTGCGGCCGCAGCTGGTATGGCACAACGATGAGCCCGTCCAGGCCGGACAGCTGGTCGCACAGTTTCGCCAGCTGTTGCAGGATAAGCGTGTCAGACTGCTGCTGGCTGAGGTGACCAGCGTTGATGCACCGCATCAGCTTGCCGTGCGGTTCACCCTTCGTCAGCCTGATTTCTGGCTGCCCCATCGCCTCGCCCACCTGCTGTGCCTGCTGCCCCACCCCACAGAACCCACCATCGGCAGCGGCCCCTGGAGACTGCGGCACTTCAGCCCGGAGCTGGTCAGGATTGAAAGTCATGTGCGCTGGCATCTGCAGCAGCCGCTGCTGCAGGCGGTAGAGTACTGGATCACGCCGCAGCTGTTTGATCCCAGCCTTAGCAGCAGCTGCCGTCATCCGGTGCAGATTGCGATAGGCGAACCTGCCGCATTCAGGACGCTGCAACCGGTCAGCAGCAGCATCAGTCTCGGCTTCTGCTACCTGGTCTGCCGGCCGCAAGCGGGTTTTACCACCGACCAGGCGCGCAGACTCTTTCAGTTAATTCAGCAGAGCGGCATCGTCAGCCGTCTGCCTCTGGATGAAGGATTGATCACCCCCAGCCGGGAGCTGCTGCCCGGCTGGGATGTGCCGCAATTTGATGGCGCCCCGGTTCCTTTACCGCAAACCCTGACGCTGCATTATCAGTTACCGGTAGAGCTGCATGAGATGGCGCAGGCGCTGGTGACGCTGCTGGCCGCGCACGGCTGCACCCTGAAAGTGGTGTTTCATCCGGTAAAAAACTGGCACACCCTCGCCCCGCCTGATGAAGCGGATATCGTCATGGGCGACCGGCTAATTGGCGATGCACCAATCTTTACGCTGGCCAGCTGGCTGCAGCTTGATCCGCTCTGGCGACCCCTGTGGCCTGCACCGCAGGGCAGAGAGACGGCGGCGCAGCTGCAGGCTATTCGGCAGATGGCGGAGGGAGAGGCCCGAAGCGATATGGTGCATCAGCTCTATCAGCAGCTGATGCGTGATGGGATCCTGCTGCCCCTGTTCAATTATCGCTACCAGATCCATGCGCCGCCCGGCGTGGAGGGCATTGAACTGAACACGCTGGGCTGGTTCGATTTCAGCCGCGCCTGGATCCCGCCCCCTGTCGATCCTCCTGCCGCTGTTCAGCAAGGCAGTGAGGCATTACCATAGGCGCAAAATTCATTACCAGGAAAATGCCATGAAACGCGCGGTTGTTGTTTTCAGCGGTGGACAGGATTCCACCACCTGCCTGATCCAGGCTATAAAGCTTTATGATGAAGTCCATTGCGTTACCTTCGACTATGGACAGCGCCACCGGGAAGAGATCGCGGTGGCACAGGATCTGGCGATGAAGTTGGGCGCGCGCGCGCATAAAGTGCTGGATGTCACCATGCTGAACGAACTCGCCGTCAGCAGCCTGACGCGGGATAATATTCCGGTACCGGCTTACGATCCTGCGGCAAATGGTTTGCCCAGTACGTTCGTTCCCGGACGCAATATTCTCTTCCTGACGCTGGCCTCAGTGTATGCGTATCAGGTCGAGGCGGAAGCGGTGATTACCGGCGTCTGTGAAACTGATTTTTCCGGCTACCCTGACTGCCGCGATGAGTTTGTCAAAGCTCTGAACCAGGCGGTGACGCTGGGTATGGCGCGCAATATCCGTTTCGAGACGCCGCTGATGTGGCTTAACAAAGCGGAAACCTGGGCGCTGGCGGACTACTGGCAGCAGCTCTCACTGGTGCGCGAGGAAACACTGACCTGCTATAACGGTGTGAAAGGCGATGGCTGTGGTGAGTGTGCTGCCTGTCATCTGCGAGCCAGGGGCTTAGAGGCGTACCTGAACGATCGGACAGGCATTATGGCCGCCATGAAAGCAAAAAGCGGCCTGAACTAGCGCTCTCCTGCAGGGCGGCAGGGCTTTCTGAACTGTCGCCCTGTTCCGCTCAGGCCATCAGGCGCATCAGTCTTTCGCGCAGTTCTCCTTCCAGCGCAACGGCCTTCTGAGTACGTAAATCTATACAGACAAAGGTCAGTGCAGCATCCGCCACGACAGTTTCCTGACCGGCCAGCATCACCCGCTGCGCAATGATGCCGCTCCTGCCATTTAGCTGGGTAATTTCACTCTCTATCGCCAGTACGTCGCCCAGCACGGCCGGGCGACGGTAGTTGATGTTGATATTGACCACAACGAAAGCGAGCTTCTGCTCCAGCAACCAGTGAAATGCTTCGACCTCTTCCAGCCATTGCCAGCGCGCCTCTTCAAGAAACTCCAGATAGCGCGCATTGTTGACGTGCTGATAAACATCCAGATGATAGCCGCGCACTTTTATTATGGTCTGCATTATGATGCTCTCTCAGGTTAACTGGTTGGACCTGTTCACTTTAGCAGAATCACCAGGGCTGAGCGGATTAAGCATCACCGTTGTGTGCGGCTTCACAGTTTCAGCCGGGCCGCATTGCGCTCGATCAGCGCATTACCGATGCCCGGCACTTCACTGAGTTGCTCAATGGCACTAAACGGCCCGTACTGTTCGCGATAGTTCACAATTGCCTGGGCCTTTTTCAGTCCCACGCCATTCATGGCGGCAGAGAGCTGTTCGGCTGTCGCCTGGTTGATGCTGACCTGTTCCTGCGACGGCGACAGAATGCTCTCCGACGGTGAGGCCAGTGCTCCATTCTGTGTAACGGCGCTGGCCGCCGGTTCGGATTCCGCAGCCACTGAGACGCTGCTGTGACAGACTACGCCGCCCAGCGCGAGTGAAAGATAGAGGGCAATGAGTTGAGGTTTAGCCATGCTGTGTTTCTCCTTGTGTGTAAACAGCAGCGACAGCGTGTCACCGCCCGGCACAAGGCTCAAACGCCGGATGACAGAAATGGAAAAGGCCGCGAATGCGGCCTTTAGTGGTTTCAGTCGTTACGCAGTTTCTGCGAGGCTTACTGCATTTGTGCGGCTGCGCCGTACTTAATTTTGGCCTCTTTACGCAGGTTCTGCAGCAACGCTTCAAACGTCAGCTGCGCATTGTTCTGCGTGACACCTTTGACCATTTCGTCAATCTGCGCCTGCGGCATGCTGCCGGTTTTCACCTTATCAACCGCCATCAGCACAACGTTGCCCTGCATATCTTCGCTGATACCCCAGGACGGTTTGTTTTCCGCTGGCTGAGGCAGATTGAACGCAGCCTGAGCAACCGGATCCTGTGCATTGCGATCCACAGTTTTGCTGGCGCTCAGCGTCAGACCGGCCGCCGTCAGCGCATCCTGCTTGCCAGCTTTGAGGTCGGCCAGCAGCTTATCGGCCTGCGCTTTAGCCTGCTGTGTCGCTTTATCATGTTTAAGCGTGTCAGTAATCTGTGCCTTAACCTGATCCAGCGGTTTCACTGCTTCCGGTTTATGCTCGCTGATACGCAGCACAAAGGCACGATCGCCGTCGACGGTGATGATGTCCGAGTTGCTGCCCGGCGCGCCGTTTTGTCCGACCAGACTCCCATTAAAGATCGCCTGTTTCACTGCATCAAAGTTCAGCTCTGCTGGCAGCGTATCCTGACTGAACCAGCCGGTTTCTTTGGCTTGCAGACCTGACGCCTGCTCTGCACCTGCCAGTGATTCGTTGTCATTGCTGGCCGCTTCGCTGACCTTCTGTTGCAGTTTGTAGAAGGCGTCAATTCCCTTCTCCTGCTTCACTTTGGCCGCAATGGCGCTGCGAACCTCATCCAGCGGTTTAACCTGCTCTGGCTGGATATCATCCAGGCGAACCACCAGGAAGCCGACAGAGGATTTGATCACGCCTGACATCTGGCCTTTTTCGGTCAGACCCGCATCTTTCAGCTCGTCCGGCGTCGTTGACGGTTCCAGCCAACCCATATCGCCGCCTTTGCGGGCAGAGATCGGGTCAATCGATTTTGCTTTTGCCACGTCAGCAAAACTGGCACCTGCTTTCAGCTGCGCCAGTACCGCATTGGCATCGGCTTCCGTTTTGGTCTGAATGACGCTGTAGCGATTACGCTGTGGCTGTGTGTAATCCGCTTTATGCTGATCGTACCAGGCCTGAATATCGGCGTCGCTGGCCGCCTGCTGCATGCTGGCTGCATCCATCAGAAGGTAGCTGACACGGAACTGTTCCGGCGCCATGAAGCTGCTTTTATGCTGCTGATAATACTGGCTGATTTCGTCGTCGGTCACGGTCTGTTTCGCCGACAGCGCGTTAACGTCCAGCGTTGCCTGACGGATTTCACGCTGTTGTGATACCAGGTCGACCAGCCTGCTGGCTTCGCCTTTCAGCGTGAAGTCGGTGTTCGCCACCGCATTGATCAGCTGTTGATTGGAAAGCTGCTTGCGCAGTGCTTCTGCATACTGATCCGCGCTGAAACCCATATTGCTGATGAGGCCCAGATATTTCGCGTTATCGAATTTGCCGTTGGTCTGGAAAGCCTGCTGATTGAAAATCGCCTGCTTAACCTGATCGTCGCTGATGCTGAGGTGAAGATCTTTGATGTAGCTGTCAAGCAGCGCCTGATCGATCAACTGCGACAGCGCCTGCTGACGAATCTGCTGCATGTAGCCATCGTTGCTGGCCAGCTGCGAGAACTGGTCGCCCAGCATCTGCTGCTGGCGGTTGCGTTCGCTGTTAAACGCCTGCTCCAGTTGTCCCCGACTGATCTCCTGACCGTTTACTTTGGCTGCATAGTCGTTATTGCCGCCAATCAGATAGTTGCCAACGCCCGTCAGCACAAAGGAGAGGATAATCAGCCCCAAAATAATCTTGAGCACGACATGGTTCGACGCCGCGCGTAAATTGTCCATCATGGTATGGCAACACTCCGCTGTAGTGTGAATGTAAAGCTCGGTCGCAATTCGCCACTGGCTGGCGTCTCACGCAACTGCTTCCGCTGGCAGTCTCAATCCGGTCCTGGTCCATCTTACGGCCCGATTCTCACCGGTTAAAACAAAAAAGGCACATCTGATTGATGTGCCCGTATGTTACATGAGAACGCGCAAAGCGTCCTCTAATCCACTGAAGAAAATGCGTCAATGAATCTATTCGTTGTTCTTAATTGACAGCGTCTTTCAATGCTTTACCCGCACGGAAACCAGGCACTTTACCAGCCGGGATAGTGATCTCTTTACCGGTTTGCGGGTTGCGGCCGGTACGTGCTGCGCGGTCACGCACAGAGAAAGTACCGAAACCGACCAGGGCCACTTCGTCACCCTCTTTCAGCGCATCTGAAACAGACCCCATAAAGGCATCTAAAACACGTCCTGCGGCCGCTTTAGAAATATCAGCATCAGCAGCAATTTTGTCGATCAATTGTGACTTATTCACTCTCTTCATCCCCTCTTTATTATTTCACATCGCACCAGGCTTCCGGCCGGGTACGAACGCGCAGCAAGTTATATCAAGCCTGTGGAGCCGAAACAACGGAATTTCTCTGAGAACGTCGCGTCGACAGCCACCTAAATTAGCGGCACAAAAAAAAGCTGGCAAGCGCCAATTGCCTTGCCAGCTCCGCTTTTTAACGGTTTATGCCATTAATCACTATTTTGCTGTCGCGACCTGCATACCGTAAGGCGCATTTTCCAGGGCCAGATTCAGCACCTCCTCAATGCGTTTCACCGGATGGATCGCCAGGTCGGCAATCACGTTCTGTGGGATGTCTTCCAGATCACGCTTATTGTCGTCCGGGATCAGCACGGTTTTGATACCACCACGGTGTGCCGCCAGCAGTTTTTCTTTCAGTCCGCCAATCGGCAGCACCTGACCACGCAGGGTGATCTCACCCGTCATGGCGACATCTGCCCGCACCGGGTTTCCGGTCAGACAGGAAACCAGCGCCGTACACATGGCGATACCGGCACTCGGACCATCTTTCGGAGTAGCGCCTTCAGGAACGTGAACGTGGATGTCACGTTTCTCATAGAAGTCACCATTGATACCCAGCTTCTCGGCACGGGCACGCACCACCGTCAGCGCAGCCTGAATCGACTCCTGCATCACTTCGCCCAGCGATCCGGTATAGGTCAGCTTACCTTTGCCCGGCACACAGGCGGTTTCGATGGTCAGCAGATCGCCGCCCACTTCCGTCCACGCCAGACCGGTGACCTGACCCACGCGGTTTTCACTGTCGGCACGGCCATAGTCAAAGCGCTGAACGCCCAGGAAATCCTTGAGGTTTTCGCCATTGATGGTGATGTGCTTTTTGCTCTTGTCCATCAGCAGTGATTTCACCGCTTTACGGCAGAGTTTTGACAGCTCACGCTCAAGGCTACGCACCCCGGCTTCACGGGTGTAGTAACGGATGATGCCGATAATCGCGCTGTCGTCGACCGTAATCTCGCTGGCTTTCAGCGCGTTACGTTCGATCTGCTTAGTCAGCAGGTGCTGCCTGGCGATGTTCAGCTTCTCATCTTCGGTGTATCCCGACAGACGGATGACTTCCATACGGTCCAGCAGCGGCGCCGGAATATTCATGGAGTTTGAAGTCGCCACGAACATCACATCCGAGAGGTCATAGTCGACTTCCAGATAGTGGTCGTTAAACGCAATGTTCTGCTCAGGGTCAAGCACTTCCAGCAGCGCAGAAGCGGGATCGCCGCGCATGTCGGAGGACATTTTGTCGATTTCATCCAGCAGGAACAGCGGGTTTTTCACCCCGACCTTGGCCATTTTCTGGATCAGCTTGCCTGGCATTGAGCCGATGTAAGTCCGGCGGTGACCGCGGATTTCCGCTTCGTCACGTACGCCGCCCAGCGCCATACGCACATATTTGCGGCCGGTCGCTTTCGCGATCGACTGGCCCAGTGAGGTTTTACCGACGCCTGGCGGTCCGACCAGGCACAGAATCGGCCCTTTGATTTTGCTGACGCGACTCTGCACCGCAAGATACTCAAGAATACGATCTTTCACGCGCTCCAGGCCGTAATGGTCGGTATCCAGGGTCTCCTGCGCCTTACGCAGATCTTTTTTCACTTTGCTGCGGGCGTTCCACGGAACCTGCACCATCCAGTCGATATAGCCGCGAACCACGGTCGCTTCCGCAGACATCGGGGACATCATTTTCAGTTTCTGCAGCTCAGCTTCCGCTTTCTCGCGCGCCTCTTCCGGCATTTTCGCCGCATCGATTTTGCGTTTTAACGCTTCATACTCGTCAGGCGCGTCGTCCATTTCGCCCAGCTCTTTCTGAATTGCCTTCATCTGCTCATTCAGATAGTACTCGCGCTGGCTCTTCTCCATCTGCTTCTTCACGCGGTTGCGAATGCGCTTCTCAACCTGCAGCAGATCGATTTCAGATTCCATCATCGCCATCAGATATTCCAGACGCTCGTTGACGTCGGACATCTCCAGCACAGACTGTTTGTCGGCCAGCTTCAGCGGCATGTGTGCTGCAACGGTGTCGGCCAGGCGCGCCGCATCGTCAATGTTGTTCAGCGAGGTTAAAACCTCAGGCGGGATCTTTTTGTTGAGTTTGATGTAGCCTTCAAACTGATTGATCGCCGTGCGCACCAGGACTTCCTGCTCGCGCTCTTCGATCTCAGGCGACACCAGATATTCAGCTTGTGCAACAAAATGGTCACCGTTATCGGCCAGCGTCGTAATATGGGCGCGCTGTAAACCTTCGACCAGAACTTTGACGGTGCCATCCGGCAGTTTCAGCATTTGCAATACAGAAGCAACGGTCCCTACTGAGAAGAGATCGTTAATGCCAGGTTCATCCGTTGAAGCCTCTTTCTGTGCGACCAGCATGATTTTTTTATCATGATCCATTGCGGCTTCAAGGCACCGAATTGATTTTTCCCGGC